>OHBG01000900.1_pt1 | contig 11429 bp, 8 predicted proteins | sample 1577351 | NCBI WGS metagenome assembly OHBG01 (sample SAMEA3879596, study PRJEB24766) | human gut metagenome | biome: human-associated habitat; feature: feces | place: USA | collected 1985/1987 | reverse complement strand
ACCATCCAGCAGGTCGCACAGAAATACGGCATGGAAGCTTATGTGGAACTCCTCATGGCAGTCATGATGCAGGAAAGCGGCGGGCGTGGAAGCGATCCCATGCAGGCGGCAGAAGGCGGCTTTAATAAGAAATACCCCCATGTCCCCAACGGCATCACCGATCCTGCTTATTCCATCGAATGTGGGATTCAGGAATTAAAGTATGCACTGGATAAAGCAGGATGTACCGGACCTACCGACCTGGACCGCATCAAGCTGGCGCTTCAGGGTTACAATTACGGCTCCGGCTATATCGACTGGGCAATGGAACGTGACGGCGGTTATACCAAAGAAAACGCCATTGCTTATTCGGATATGATGTGTGCCCGTCCGAACTGGCATTATGACCGGTATGGGGACAAGGAATATGTGGAGCATGTTCTCCGGTATTATCAGATTACCAATACCGTCGGAAGCTATCCGGCAAACGGAATGCAGATTCCGCACTATCTCCAGACCGATTACGGGAACATTCCTTATGGCGGCGGCTCCATCGCATCTTCCGGCTGCGGGCCTACCAGCTTTGCCATGATCGCCAGCTACCTGACCGGGAATACCATTACCCCTCCGGATGCGGTGGCATGGTGCGGGAATTCCTATTACAAGCCGGGAGTTGGAACCTACTGGAGCTACTTTCAGGCTGCAGCCAGTCATTTCGGCTGTGGCAGCGTCACACAGACCAGCAATGCCAATACGGTACTTCAGGCACTCTCCGAAGGCTGTCCGGTCATCTCCTCTCAGCGGGCAGGACTTTTCACCAGCGGCGGACACTTCATCGTACTCCGAGGTGTTACGGCAAACGGCAAGGTACTGGTCAATGATCCCAATGACAGTGACGCAAAGAACTATATTAACCGTGAATTTGATATGATGTCGGAAATCCATGCTACGGCAAATGCCTACTGGATCTTCGACAAAAAATAAAGGAGCCATTATGAACAGAACAAAAGTGATTCTTTCCATTTTTCTGATGCTGTTTCTGCTGCTTGCCGGACTGGTTCTCCCCAGTTTCTGGAAAAGCCAGAAAAAAGAAGCTTCCGGAAACAAAGGCAGGGAACCGGCAAAGGAAACAACAGAAACAAATTCTGATACCCCCATGCCGGAATATCTGGATTTTGATGCTTTAAAAGCATTTTTCTCCGACAGCCAGATTGCTTCTCTCAAAGGGCAGTTTCCTGTCTACCTAAAAGAGTATGTCAAAAAAGAACAGACAAGCATCACCTTCCTGCCGGAAAAAACCAGCTACCCTACCGAAACAACCGTCTGCCTGATGTTTTCACTTTCCGATCAGGATACGCTTCCGGTTACCTATCACACCCCGACGGGTGTGTTTTTATTTGGAGAAGACGGGGTACAGGTCTCTGCAGATACGACTGTTTACGAAAAGCAAACCGATGATTCCCTGCCGTCCCTGACTTCGCAGGACATTGAACACCTGCAGGAAGGCGGGTATCCGGATACTTCTGACAGCCCGGAAGCTCCGGACACAGAATCCGGCAGTGCCTCTGTGCCTTCCGAAGATGCGAAAGATACGAAAAAGGAGGTGCAGCCATGACACAGCCAGAAGAAACACCGGTTTCCTTTATCCCTTCCAACTTCATTGAGAAAGGCAAGATCCTAAACGGAACTTTTGACATCCGCAATGCCATAGAAAGCATTGTTCTTTCCCTGGCAATCGGTATCCCTGTTTTCCACCTGCCGCTGTCCCTGACTGCCCGCATCATCATTCTCTGCATGACCGCACTTCCAGCGGCAATGGTAGCCCTGATTGGAATCGGCGGGGAGAGCATCACTGCCTTTTTGATGAATGCCCTGCGTTTTGTAGTGAACCGCAGGGTAATCTGGAGGTCCGACAGTCTTCCGGAAGGAAAGCCACGCAGGAAACCACGTTTCAAAGAGCCAAAGACAAAGAAACACCGGAAAGCAGAAAAAATGGCAGAGCCTTCCAAAGTAATGGCATCGGCTCCCCCACAGTCTGAACCGGACGCACCAGCTCCGCCAAAAAGTAAAAAAAAAGAACACCGGCAGTTTGATACCTCCACCAAGCGGGGCATCAAAAAACAGGCAAAGGAAGATATCCGTTATCTGAAGTGGGAGCAGAAAGAAGCCAGCCGACAGAAAAAAGAGGCGGCGAAACAGATAAAAATACAGAAAAAAACGGAAGCCCGGAGACGAAAGGAGGAAGAAAAACGGGCAGTTTCCGAAAAGCGGGCTGCAAAAAAAGAGCAGAAAAAAAAGGTGGTTTCCAAGGAGGACACCTCATCTGCCACGTCAAAACCCGTTTCCCGGAAAAAGCGAAAGAAAGACCAGACCTTGGAGGATTATCTTCCGGTGGAAAAAATCGCAAACGGAATCGTCTATACCACAGACGGACGGTACGTGAAGATCCTGGAGATTGAACCAATCAACTTTCTGCTTCGAAGTGCCAGGGAACAGCAGGGCATTATCTACAGCTTTATCAGTTACTTAAAGATCAGCCCTGTCAAACTCCAGATCAAGATGATCTCCAAAAAAGCAGACATCAATAAGCATCTGGAGCAGTCCCAGCTGGAGCTGGAGCGGGAAACCGATCCCCACTGTCAGGAACTGCAGCGTGACTACATCCAGTTTGTCCAGAACTTAAGTTCCAGAGAAGCAGTATCCAGACGGTTCTTTCTGATCTTTGAATATGAACCATTCAACGCAAACCGAAAGGAAGAGGAACGGGAAATCCTTGCTGCTCTTGAGACAGCCTCCCAGACCGCCAAAACCTTTCTATACCAGTGCGGGAATGAAGTGGTCTCCCATGACAATGAGGATGAATTTACTACGGATGTTCTCTACACCCTTTTAAACCGTACCCTTTGTACGGAGGTTCCGCTTTCGAACCGGATCAGCACTGTACTGTCCGCCTATACAAAGGAAAATCGCATGGAGGAACTGGATCACATCCGGATCAACGAGTTTCTCGCACCGGAAAGTGTGGATTTCAAGCACTCCCATTATGTGCAGATCAATGGGCTTTACCATTCCTACCTGCTTGTGCCGTCTGACGGCTACAAAAACCGGGTAACTCCCGGATGGCTGTCACTCCTTGTCAATGCCGGGGAAGGGATTGATATTGATTTCTTTCTCCAGAAACAGCCAAAGGACAAGATTCAGCAGCGTCTCGGTCAGCAGATCCGTATCAACCGTTCCAAATTAAAGGATGCGTCCGATACCAACACTGATTATGACGATCTGGATTCTGCCATCCGCTCCGGATATTTTCTGAAGCAGGGACTTGCCAACAACGAAGATTTCTATTACATGAATCTTCTCATCACCATTACTGCTTCCACGTTGGAAGAACTGCAGTGGCGGATTCAGGAAATGAAAAAGCTCCTGATCTCGCAGGATATGAACTTACACTCCTGCTACTTTTTGCAGGGATTTTTATCCTCTCTGCCGCTGGCAAATCTGGACAAGAAGCTTTTTAAGCTGTCCAAGCGGAACGTACTGACTTCCGGGGCGGCAAGCTGCTATCCCTTCGTCAGCTACAGTATCTGCGATGATAACGGAATCCTCTTTGGGGTAAACAAGCATAACAATTCCCTGGTCATTGCGGATATCTTTGATTCCAGGCAGTACAAGAACAGCAACATCTGTATCTTAGGCTGTTCGGGAGCAGGAAAGACCTTCACCATGCAGACCATGGCACTAAGGATGCGAAGAAAAGGCATCCAGGTGTTCATCATCGCTCCGCTAAAGGGACACGAATTTTACCGGGCTGCAAGGAATGTCGGCGGAGAATTTATCCAGATCTCTCCTGCCAGTAAGAACTGTATCAACATCATGGAAATCCGGAAGGTAGACAATTCTGTAAATGAACTGCTGGACGGACCGACACTGGATGCCTCCGCACTGGCAGGCAAGATCCAAAGGCTTCACATCTTCTTCAGTCTGCTGATCCCGGATATGTCCCATGAGGAGAAGCAGCTTCTGGATGAAGCCCTAATCAAAACCTATGCCAGAAAAGGGATTACACATAAAAATGAATCCCTGACAGATCCGCAGCATCCGGAGCAGTACAAAAAGATGCCCATTCTGGAGGATGTCTACAATGTCCTGCTGGAAAGCGAGGATACCAAACGTCTGGCTCATATCCTGAACCGCCTGGTTCACGGTTCTGCTTCTTCCTTTAACCAGCAGACCAATGTGGACCTGACCAATAAATATACGGTACTGGATATCTCCGAACTGACCGGTTCCAGCGATCTTTTAACGGTCGGCATGTTCGTTGCCCTGGATTATGTCTGGGATAAAGCGAAGGAAAACCGTACCGAAGAGAAAGCCATCTTTGTCGATGAGGTCTGGCAGCTCATCGGTGCATCCAGCAACCGGCTTGCAGCGGAATTCGTACTGGAGATTGCCAAGATCATCCGTGCTTACTCCGGAGCCGGCATCTTTGCCACACAGGATTTAAACGACTTCTTTGCTCTGGATGACGGGAAGTACGGCAAGGGTATCATCAATAACTGCAAGACCAAGATTATCCTGAACATGGAGGATGAAGAGGCACAGCGGGTGAAGACTATCCTGCATCTATCGGAAACAGAAGTAATGAACATCACCCATTTCCAGCGGGGCAACGGTCTGATCTCAACCAACAACAATAACATCACTGTGGAATTTAAGGCTTCCAATCTGGAAAAGGAGCTGATTACCACAGATCGGCAGGAGCTTCTGGAAATCCTTGCGAAACAGAAGAAACAGGCTGTGTAACTTTTGGCAGCACTGACGCTGCCCTTTTCATTTGAACTTCAAGAAGGAGGAGACTTATGTTACAGACATACAAATCCTATACCAGACGGACGCTGGCTATGCTGCTGGCAGTCCTTGTCGCAGTCGGCGCATTGTTTTCCGGCAGTTTTCCGGTTCATGCAGCCGACGGCACCATCAGCTATAAGGCAGGTGCCAATATCCCTTACGGCAGCTATTTTACCTCCCGCATGAGCTTTGACGGGAGCAATACTGCCTACTGCGTGGAACCACTGAAGAAAACACCTTCCTCTGGTTCCTATTCCTATGACCTTTTAAGCCAGAACTCCCCGCTCAGAAAAGCGCTCTACTACTTAAACGGCGGTTACGGCTACGATAAAGTCGTCAAGGATAAATATTTCAGTGGCTGGAGTGATGATAACAGCTATGTCATCGGACATCTGGTTGTCGCTTACATCTATGCCGGTAATTCCGCTGACACCGGAGCTTTCCATGGCGCCCCGCAGTCCTATATTGATAAAGCACTGGAAGTAGCCAGTGCCATTCAGGGACTTCCGAACCCGCCGGAAGGCTTCCGGGCATTCATCGTTCCGGGACAGGGCAGCCAGACCATTGCCGGAAGCTGGTATCAGGTTCCAAACGGCTGGATCGAACTGAAAAAATCTTCTGCCAACGGAAGCGTATCGGACGGGAATCCGAATTACAGCTTAAAGGGTGCTGTGTATGGGATCTATCAGGGTGAGAAGCTCATCCAGAAACTGACCACTGATGAAAACGGGTATGCCAGATCCGGCGAACTGGAGGAAGGCGATTATACCATAAAAGAGCTCTCTGCTTCCAAAGGCTACATTGTAGACACCAAAGCTCACAAAGTCACCGTAAAAGCAGAACAGACTTCTGCTGCAAACGTAACAGATATTCCGCAGAATAATCCCATGAATCTGGTGCTTGAAAAGCTGGATGCCGAAACAAAGAAAGCCTCCCCACAGGGAGCAGCTTCCCTTGCAAACGCAGAATTTACAGTCAAGTTCTATACCGAGCAGTCTGACAGTGATCCTGCGGAAGCTGGAAAGAAACCGGCACGTACCTGGGTATTAAAAACAGATGTTTCCGGAAAGATGCATTTTACCAAAGATTCCTTTGTAAGCGGCGATGCCTTTTACTATACCAGTGATGGCAAGACCGTCTGTCTTCCGCTCGGTACCATAACGGTACAGGAAAGCAAAGCCCCTGCCGGATACCAGCTCAATCCAACTGTCTTCGTACAGAAAATTACAGGTGACGGTAAGCAGGAAATGGTTTCGGTATACCAGTCTTCTACCATAGAAGAATCTGTCATCCGTGGCGGAGTGAAGATCCAGAAACGTGACAGCGAGACCGGAGAAGCAAAACCGCAGGGTTCTGCCACTTTGGAATGTACTGTCTTTGCGATCACTACGTTAAATGAAAATCCGGTATTAGTAGACGGAACATCCTACACGAAAGATCAGGTTGTCCTTACACTTACTGCCGATAAATCCGGTTCTGCTGCAACTGCAAAAGATGCTCTCCCATTCGGACATTACCGTGTGGATGAAACAACTGCACCTTCCGGTTATCTGAACAGCGGAAAGATCTCTGTAGAATTTGACATCACAGAACAGGGAAAAATCGTGGAACTGACTGCAAAAGACAATTCCATCTCCAATCAGGTCATCCGCGGGGATCTGGAATTTGTCAAGATTGCTGACGGCAGCCAGAACCGTCTGGCAAATGTGCCATTTAAGATCACTTCCAAAACAACAGGCGAAAGCCATGTGATTGTGACAGATGCCAACGGTTATGCCAGCACTTCCTCCAAATGGAACAAACATACCGCAAATACCAACCGGGGTGAGTCTTCGGAAGACGGCATCTGGTTCGGCACCTCCAAACCGGATGATTCCAAAGGCGCTCTCATTTACGATACTTACACTCTGGCGGAACAGCGTTGTGATTCCAACAAAGGCATGGATCTTTTAACCTTTGAAGTCAAGGTTTATAAGGATTCTGTTCTGATACAGGTTGGAACTCTGACCGATGATGCCATTGAGATCGGCACGACTGCTCTGGATGCCGAGACCGGTACACACATGAGCCAGCCGGCAAAAGAAGTGACCATTGAAGACGTTGTGGAATACGAAGGACTGAAAAAGGGCCAGAAATACAAACTGACTGGAACCTTAATGGATAAAAAAACCGGGGAACCAATCCTTGTGGATGAAAAACCGGTGATTTCTGAAACTGAATTTACTGCAAAGAAATCCTCCGGCTCCGTCAAAGTAACCTTTACCTTTGATGCAACTTCCTTAAAGGGAAAAACAACCGTTGTCTTCGAGGAATTATATCAGGATGAGATGCAGCTTGCAGTCCATACCGACATCAACGATGAAGACCAGACCATCTATTTCCCGGAAATCAAGACTACTGCGAAAGATGCGGACACGAACTCCAATATTTCCTGTGCAAAGGAAGAAATCACGCTGGTGGATACGGTTTCCTTTAAGGGGCTGGTTCCTAACCAGAAATATGAAGTGACTGGAACTCTGATAGATAAAGAAACAAAGAAACCAGTCGAAGCAGACGGAAAACCGGTGACAGCAAAAGCATCCTTCAAGCCAAAAGAATCCGCTGGTACGGTAGATGTTACCTTTACCTTTGATGCCAGCTCCTTAAAAGGGAAAACAGTAGTTGTCTTTGAATCCCTGGCTTACAAAGACAAGGAAGTTGCCGTACACACAGACATTGCGGATGAAGGACAGACTATTTACTTCCCGGAAATCAAAACCACAGCCAAAGACGGCAGTGACGGGGATCAGGATGTCTCTGCTTCCAAGGAAGCGACTATCGTAGATACGGTCACTTATCATGGTCTGATGCCTGGATCTGAGTACAAAGTCATCGGAACCCTGATGAATAAGGAAACCGGAGAGGCTTTGTTAAAAGACGGAAAACCAGTTACCGCTCAGGCAGAATTTAAAGCAGAAAAAGCTGGCGGCTCTGTGGAAGTTACCTTTACCTTCGACGCTTCTGCTCTTGCCGGACAGGATGTGGTTGTCTTTGAAAAGCTCTACTATACAGACGGAAAAACCGAGCATGAGATTGCTTCCCATGAGGATCTGAAGGATGAAGGTCAGACCGTACACATGACGGAGCTTCCGAAAGAACCGGAGACGCCTCCGGTAGCTCCGCCTGTAAAGACCGGCGATGAGACGCCGCTTCTCCTGTATGCCGGAATCGCCATAGCTGCACTTGCAGGTGCAAGTGTCCTGGGCATCGTTTACTTCAAACGCAAAAAGAAACATCAGTAACTCATAACGAAGACTCCTGCAGGCAGCTCCCACATGGAACTGCCTGCTTCTTTAGTAGGTGATGAATATGAAACACCCCCACTGCAAGACAGATGCCAAGCACATCCGTCATTTTCTGAACCTCTGTGAAGGGAACTGGCACTCCTGTATCTACGTCTGGTGCCGCACTTGTAACGCACAGGAAAGCTGTGAGAACTCTGGCTTTTTATTCCATCCGGATGAAACGGGAAGCCCCTGCATCCTCCCTCTTTCAGATGCAGCGCTTTTGTTTCCCCGGATACCGGAGCCAACCGAATGTACCGGAAGCATGAGCATTGCTGCTTTTACAGAGCTTTATCTGCCCTATCTGGCCGCTCAGAAGCTGCCTTTAAAGCCATGTCCCATTCCGGCACTGCTCCGGCTTCAGGAGAACCAGCAATATGACTGGTAACAAAAAGTTGCACTTTCAGGCTCTTATACGTACAGGATATGTAAAGAAAGGAGGCACTGCCTATGTTAAACGTAATTTCAATCATCCAATGTATCGATCAGGTCTTTACGAACCTGATATTTATTCCCATGATTTTTGTCCTGTATGTGAAATTCCGTCCGAAAAAGCCATGGACCAGAAGGCGCAGGAACACTTACCTGCTCTGTCTGGTACTGATCAGCTTATTCCTGCTACGGATTTTCTGTGAGAAGTTCATCTTTACACCGGTTAATTATCCACGTTTCACAGACAGCGGCTTATTCCCGCTCATCCGAGCAATTTTCTATCCCGGCATCTGAAAAATGGGGATTCGTGCCATTTAGTCCGAATCTGGGATCAGTATCCGCTTGCGTCCTATGGGAATTCATCACCTGCTTACTTACAATATAAGTATACAGTACGTACTGGTTATTCACGTACACGTTACGTATCGTGTATGTACAAGCGAGGTGAAAACAGATGAAGAAACCAAAAATCATCCGCTGCCCTTACTGCGGCGGAACAGCAATATTAAGAGATGCATCCTTTGTATATGGAACGCATTCTCATGGCGGACAGGTTTATGTCTGCTCCCACTATCCATCCTGCAATTCCTATGTCGGGGTACATCCGGGAACCAAGATACCAAAAGGAACGCTCGCCAACCGGGAGCTTCGTCAAAAGCGGATTCAGGCACATCGAATTTTCGATCAGATCTGGCAACAGGGCATCCTTTCCAAACCGGAAGCATATCGCTGGGTGGCAGATAAGTTCTGTCTGACAGATAAGCAGGCTCACATCGGACAGTTCAGCAACTATATGTGCGACCAGCTCATTCGGGAATCCGCAGATGTTTTAAAGAACAACCATATTCCCTTCCGCCTCCGGGCAGCCAGCTGAAAGGCGGTGATTGATGATGACCTTACCACTAAATAAAAAGCAAAAACAACTGGTGGAAAAATCCATGGATCTGGTTCCGATCATGATTCGTTCCATGACCCGCACCGCTGCCTATGTAACTGAGGAAGAACAACAGGAATTATGTCAGATTGGATATCTGGCTTTGTGCCGGTCGGCTGTCGGATTTGAGGAAGGAAGATCATTCCAGCCTTATGCCAAAACTATCATCCGTCATGCCATCTTTGACTACTGGCGGAAAATTGCCCGTGACCGCTCCATGCTCTGTTCTCTGGACGAAGCATCATCTGAAGATGAACATCTCCATTATCGTGATTTGTTTTCCTACGAGGATACACAAACAACTCACCCGGAAAAGGACACAAACCAGACCTTGCTTCTTGAGCATTTAACCCAGCTTGGCACCGGACAGTCCTCAACTATTCAGAAGGGAATTGTAGCCCTCTATCTGCAACAGCAGGGATATACCAGCTTTGACTTGGCAAAACACTACCAAGTACCAGCCAATCGTGTACGGGCATGGCAGAGCAAAGCACGGAAACTATTACAGCAGGATGATGCACTCTATGCACTTCTGACTTAACCTTGAAGGAGGGAACTTTTATGCTGACACTTTATACTGCTGTCGGAACCTTAAAATTTCAAAAAACGACAGGCGGAAAATCCATTCCTCTTGTAATCAACGATGGACAAGAATATGGACTATCGGATGACGAGCTGCTGCTCTGGAGCTGTCTTGCCTTCCAGATTCTGACGCTCCATGAACTCCAGGATGCCTATACCCTGCGCCAGATACAGAAAGAAGGTCCGAAAGGCTTATCCTTCCAACACTATCTGAACCGACTTTCCTTACGCGGTCTGGTTGTAAGCGGAATTGGACTGACAGGGGTGGATGCCTTATATCGCCTTCTCGGCAGTCTGACCATTATTCCCTTGAAGGATACCTTTCCCATCCGGCTCTTTGGCTGCGTTCAGCTTTATCTGGAAGGAACTATTGGTGCAAAAGAGTTTGGCAGATATTTAAAGAAGAAACCCTCTTCACCGATGGAAGATACCATTCTGAAGCTGGCTGATAAGGTATCCCTCACGACCGCTGAGCTTGTCACAAGTATGGAGCAGGAAAAAGTAATCCACAACGAATCGGATATTATGGATGAGTTATACACAGAACCGGAGACAACTTACCAAACACTTGTGGATGATGTCCAGATTCACCATACCCAGTATCCAGTGCTGCAGGCTATTGCTAATTTGTACCTGAATAAACAAATCACATTTCATACATGTTAAAGGAAGGAACCTTATGCCAAAACCATTTTTCACAAAGCTGGTTGCCATCAGTGCAATCGGCTTTTTCTGTGTACTTTTTGGGTGCATCTTCGGGATCGCCACCCATGACCGGCTCTTTATCCTCATGAGCCTCCTCATCGGAATCTGCAGCATCTTGCGTGCACTCAGTTTCTACCACCTGATCCATACACATGCTTATCTGTCACTGGACGTAAGCTGCACGAAACGGGAACAGACACTCTTCGGGAAAAACCAGCAATATTGGTTTGCCAGTGATAACGGAAAGGAATACGCCTTCTCACTGGAAAAGAATATCAAACTCCTAGAGGGACATCGGTATCGGCTGTACTTCCGGAAACCACAGCAGGGAACAGGGCAATCGATGCCATGTGCCGGAGATATTCTCGGATATGAAGAACTCACCGATCAACTGCCGGAACTTCCGGATACATCCGTTTAGATAGAAAATGAGCCGCCCGTACTGCATCACCCCTACAGTTCTGGCGGCTCATTTTATTATAAATAACCTCTCTTATTTCTATCAAACAATAGTGTTTGTATCCGCTTCAATGCCATGAGCATTTGCTCCGGGAATGTCTTAGTTAAACTTGAAAGAATTAGATTTTCATTCTCATTACACAAATATTATTAGATAACCAATTCAG
>OHBG01000884.1_pt1 | contig 11592 bp, 8 predicted proteins | sample 1577351 | NCBI WGS metagenome assembly OHBG01 (sample SAMEA3879596, study PRJEB24766) | human gut metagenome | biome: human-associated habitat; feature: feces | place: USA | collected 1985/1987 | reverse complement strand
ACCTGTTCCACTTCAGCTATCAGCGGTATATCATCAACCAGATCCGCGAGAACTTCGGTCTGGAGCACACTCCCATCCGCCTTGTCGTGCGTGAGCGCGGCTCCGGCGAAGTGGGCGCGAAGGACGTATAAGGAAGGGAGACTGGTTCTATGACCGCATTTCTCATTGTGCTGGCGGTCGCTGCCGGAGCCTATCTGCTGGGTAGCGTGGACACCGGCATCCTCGTCAGCAAGTATCTGTACCATGACGACGTCCGAACCCACGGCTCGGGCGCTGCCGGTATGACCAACATGCTGCGCACCTTCGGCAAGAAGGCCGCTGCCCTCACGGCGGTGGGCGATGTGCTCAAGGGCGTCGTGGCCGTCTGCCTTGGCCGGTGGCTGTTCGGCCATCTGCCCGCCGATGCTGCCGTCTCGCCCTATCTGGGCGTCTACCTCGCCGCCATCCTCGCCGTGGTGGGCCACTCCAAGCCCATCTACTTCGGCTTCAAGGGCGGCAAGGGCGTGCTGGTGGCTGCCGGTGCCATTCTGGCAGTCCAGCCGGTGCTGCTGCCGGTGCTGGCACTCATCTTCCTCGTCTGCCTGGTCCCCACCGGCATGGTGTCGCTGGGCAGCATCACCATGGCCTCGGCCTACCCGGTGCTGACGCTGGTGTACAGCCTCATGCGCGGCCTGCCGACTCAGGACGTGGTGGTCTGCACCGTCGGCGCTGCCATCATGGGCGGCATGGTCATCTGGATGCACCGTTCCAACATCCAGCGCATCCGGGACGGCAAGGAGTACCGTTTCGGCCAGAAGCACAAGAGCAACTAAGCATAAAAATGCCCCGCAGGCAGCTCTCAACGAGCGTCCTGCGGGGCATTTTACGTTGTCAGGCTCATTTCGGGTCTGCTTCCAGCAGCGTGTCGGTGTTGTCCTCGTACTTGGGGTCTTCGATGGCGACTTCAAGCTCCGTGTTGGTGTCGTCATGATGCAGGTGCTTGCGCAGCCGGGCGGCGAATTCCTCTGACGGGATGCCGCTCTGGCTGGGGGAAAGGTCGGGTGCGGGGTGGCCGTCGGGCAGATGAGCGCCGAAGGCCGGCACGAAGAAGAACCTCCGCACGATGAAGATGAGGGCGATGGCGCTCACGCTCAGCAGGTTCTCCATGGCGGATTCGTGCCCCACCACCATGTGGCGGGCGATGGCGTAGAGCAGCACTTCGAGGCTGGAACCGGGGCTGTGCTTGGCCAGCATCTTGATGAACTCGATGCCGATGACGATGTCCAGCGCCCGCTGTAAGAAGATGCTCACCTCGACGTCGTTGCCGTCGAACAGCAGGCCGGGCATCCACTGCAGCAGCGGCACCATCGACAGCAGCAGGCCGATGAGGACGAGGCCGGACAACAGGATCTCGAGCAGGGTGGCTGCGCTGATGATCTTGTTGCGCAATTCGGCGCGGCTGTGGCTTTCAACACGGGAATTGGACATGGGCAGGGACCTCTCTTTCAAATTTGACCGGAAATCTTTTACAACAGTTCGATTCTATTGTAACAAAAGCGAAAAACGAAGTCAATTTCTTCGGCTGGGAAAGTTAACCAGCATGAAAAACTGGAATCGAAGACAGACAAAAGGGGCCGTCCGCACCCGGAATGGAGTGCAGACGGCCCCTCTTTGTGCTGAAAAGGCGGCTTAGGCCTCAGCGATGGCTTCGATCTCACAGAGCACGCCCTTGGGCAGGTCTTTCACGGCCACGCAGCTGCGGGCGGGCTTGGAGGTGAAATACTTGGCGTACACCTCGTTGAAAGCGGCAAAGTCGGCGATGTCGGCCAGGAAGCAGGTGGTCTTGACCACCTTGTCAAAGCCCACGCCGGCAGCTTCGAGGATAGCGCCCACATTGCGGCAGCTCTGGTCAGCCTGTGCGGCGATGCCCTCGGCGACTGCGCCGGTGGCGGGGTCTACCGGGATCTGGCCGGAGGTGAAGACGAGACCGCCCACGGTGTAGCCCTGAGAGTAGGGGCCGATGGCGCCGGGAGCTTTTTCGGTGCTGATGATGTTCATATCGATTACCTCACATATCATAAATAGGGGAGTCTCCCGCCAAAATGGGAGCCGATGAAAAAAGTCTACCACCAACTGTCCCCGCCGTCAACGGGCAGCAGGGAACGGTCCCGGAATTTCCGGAAAAAGGGAATGTAAAATTATTTGGAAAAATCTGTGCAAATCATCTTGACAAGAAATAAACTTTTATGATAAAAATAGAGCATGAAAGTAACATTTTTGCAGGAAAAACGCGGGCGCAGCGCAGGCAGGAAAGCCAGCTTTGCGCAGGCGCGTTTCTTTTTTGCAGAAAAAGCGAATTTCTGAACCCTCGGAAGGGGCAGAAAGGATAAGATATGTCGATTTTGGTAGATGATTCAAATAAAACAGCCTGCCGTGCAGCGGAGGCTGGACTGCAACAGAAAAACTGTGCTGCGCTGGTGCGTCCGGCGGGTACGGGCAAAGGCTGCATCGTGTGGGAGCTGCTGGACGCCCACCCCGAGATGCGCGTGCTCTGGGTGGTGTCCTGCGCTGCCCGTCTGGAACTGCGCCGCGCCCTGACAAAGCGGCTGGGCCGGACGCTGGGCGGCCGGGTGCGGCTGATGAGCTGTGAGCAGCTGGCCGTGCAGAATGCGCTGGGCTGGGTGGCGCTGGCTGAGTTCCGGCCCGGCCTGCTGGTACTGGACGGCTGGAGGGAGATAAGCGCAAAGGACTGGACCGACTGTGTCCAGCCTCTGTTCCGCCTCTGCCCGGGGGCAAAGCTGCTGGCTCTGGGGGAGCCGGACGCCCCGGGCGACAGCTGCCGCGCCGCCGAGGAGATGCTGGCCGACGCCATCGTGGAGCCGCTGGCGCTGGGCGGGGCGATGGCCGAGGGCCTGCTGCCCATGCCGGCCTCCTATACGGCCCTGCTCTGGCCGCTGGAAGATGCGATGGCCCGCCTCCGTGCTGAGGTGAAGAACCTCCATCTGCCGGGCTGCCCTGACCCCAACGCCGAGAAATATCAGGCTCTGAGCCTTGCCGTAGAAAAGCTTCCGCCGGTGGAACAGCTGCTGGCGCAGTGGCTCCCGGATGCTGCCGGGCGCTGCCTCGTCCTCTGCGAGGATGATGCAGCGGCGGCGCAGACCGCAGAGCAGGCCGAGAAGCTGTTTGGTGCAGGAACACATATTTATAAGGATGCAGAAGGCTTTGCGGCCGATGAAGCGGCCACCCTCCGGCTGCTGGTCTGTGCCAACGGCCCGGCGGTGCAGGCTCCTCTGGCCGGGATCTCGGGCGTGGTGCTGGCGCGCCGCAGCGCTGAACCGACCGCATACCGGCAGATGCTGGCCCGCGCCCTTGCAGCCTGCGGCAGTGTGCCGGTGGCAGAGCTGAGCGCGGCCTTTGAGGCGCTGACCTGTGTGCAGCAGCTGCGGAAGGAGTGCAGCGCGGCGGGGGCAGAAGCCTTCCCGCTGGAAGAGCCCCTTTCTGCCTGCCGCCGGGCTTACCGGCAGCTCCGCCGCGCGCTGGACTCCGACTGGGAGCGCTATTATGCCGCCGCAAAGCAGATGACGGCAGAGGGAAAGACGCTGGACGTGCCTCGCTCCTACAGCTTCGGGGGCGTGGCCGTGGGCCGCTGGCTGGAAAACCAGCGCCTTGTCCGGGCCGGAAAGAAAAAGGGACGCCTCACCGCCGCGCAGGCTGCCCGGCTGGACAAAATCGGCATGAACTGGCAAAAGCGGCTTGAGCTGGCGTGGGAGAACGGCTGTGCTTCGGCCCGGCGGTACCGCGACAGCCACAGCGACCTGCTGGTGCCGGTCCATTATAAGGATAAGGACGGCTTTGCGCTGGGCGAGTGGATCGTCTATAACCGCCAGCGCTATCTGGGCGGGAACCTGCCGTCAGACCGCATCGAGCGCCTCGAGGCACTGGGCATGGTGTGGGACACCGGCAGCATCCTCTGGGAGAAGAGCTATGCCGCTGCCGTCCAGTATTATCTGGAAAATCACACGCTGGAAATTCCCGTCAAGTATGTCACGCCGGACGGCATGGCGCTGGGCGTCTGGCTGGGCAGTCAGCGTGCCGCTTATAAAGAAGGTGTGCTGACCGACGCCCAAATCGAAAAGCTGGAAGCGCTGGGAGTGGACTGGACGAACCGGAACGACCGCAAGTGGCAGACTGCCTACGAGGCCGCCGTGAAGTACCACGCAGCCCACGGAAACCTCGACGTTCCCACCGAGTATATCGACGAAGACGGCATTCTGTTGGGCAAGTGGGTGTCCCGCCAGCGGTACGCATGGCAGAATCCCGAGCGCAGCAGTGCCCGGGTGACGCCGGAGCGGAAAGCCCTGCTGGACGAGCTGGGCATGAACTGGGAAAAGACCGACTCGTGGCAGCACCGCTACGAGCTGGCTGTGGAATACAAAAAGGAGCACGGCAGTCTGGCCGTTCCGGCCCAGTACCGGACGGAGGACGGCATCTGGCTGGGCAGCTGGCTGTCCCGTCAGAAGCAGATGCTGCGGGAGGGCAAAAAGCTCTCCGCCGGGCGCCGCGCGGCCCTGAAAGAGCTGTTCAAGGGCGAAAAAGGCCGACGTCTCAGCGCCCCGGTGCCGCCCGCGTGCAGCGTGCGGGAGCAGAACTGGCTGGACAACTACCAGAGCGCCAGGCTCTACGCCGAGAAGAAGGGCAGTCTCCTCGTGCCTGCCGGATATGTGGACGAGAACGGCTTCCGTCTGGGCGTCTGGATCTCGAACCTCCGGGCTGCCCGCAAGGCCCGGCCCGGCTCGTTTCAGGTGACGCCGGAGCATATCGCTCTGCTGGACGCCATCGGGATGCAGTGGGACGCCCGGGAGGCCAAGTGGGCCGGGGCGTTCCGCCGCGCCGAAGAGTACCGCGCCGCCCACGGTGACCTGCTGGTGCCGGTGAACTATAAGACCGAAGACGGCTTCTGCCTCGGCGACTGGGTCCGCCGGATGCGCGAAAACTACGCCTGTGCCGAGAAAAAGCTGACGGCGGAGCGCATCGCAAAGCTCGAAGCGCTGGGCATGGTCTGGACCGTGCCGCAGGAGGGCTGAGATATTGCATTTTAGGGCGGAGTGTGGTATACTTCACCTCGTCTGAATAGAAAACAGCAGGTGCCTGCCGCCGGGGCTTCGTCCCCGGCCGGGAGGGTAAAAGGGAAGCGGGTGCGAGTCCCGCGCGATCTCGTCACTGTGATAAGGGAGTCCGCTGCCTTGGCGCTCAGCGCCGGTCACTGGAGGCTTTGCCTCTGGGAAGGCGGCAGCGGGCGGTGAGCTTTCAGTCAGGAAACCTGCCCGCTGTTGGTACAGGAGCGTCCGGCTCCGGATCACGAGGAATTGGTCGTACCAAAAAGCCCGAAAGTTCAAAGGGTCTTTTTGCTGTGCCTTCCGCGCGGTGAAAAGGCTCTTTTTTCGTTTGAGCTGGCCCCCGTTTCGTACCCTTTCTATCGGAAACGTACATTCCACACAACAGAAAGGACTCAAACAATGCGTAAGGCAACCAACAAGAACTGGCAGCGCGTCACCGCCGCTGCTGCCGCACTGGCCCTGTGTGCCGGTGTGCTCACCGGCTGCGGTGCATCTTCTTCCACTGCCGCCGGCAGCACCGCCGCAAGCTCTGCTGCCGCCAGCGAAGTGAGCAGCGAGGAGGCTGATGAAATGGCAGCAAAGAATGTGGCAGACCTCATCGACGCCATCTATGTGCAGGAGCGCAACGAGAACACCGACGCTCAGTGTGAGGCTGCAAAGGCAGCATGGGACGCTCTGACCGACGCTCAGAAGGAGATGGTCGAGGGCGAGGAGGCTGACCCCGATTACTTTGGCCGCGACACCGGCGACGCCTCTAAGGACGACGCCCGCAACCAGGACAACATCGGCGACAACGAGATCCTGGTCGTCAGCTTCGGCACCTCGTTCAACGACAGCCGCGCAGCGGACATCAAGGGCATCGAGGACGCCATCCAGGCCGCATACCCCGACTGGTCTGTCCGCCGCGCCTTCACCGCACAGATCATCATCAACCATGTTCAGGCCCGTGACGGCGAGAAGATCGACAACATGGAGCAGGCCATGGAGCGCGCTGTTGCCAACGGCGTGAAGAATCTGGTCGTCCAGCCCACCCATCTGATGCATGGCGCTGAATACGACGAGATGATGGAGATGGTGGACAGCTACCGCGATAAGTTCGAGTCCGTCGCCATCGCCGAGCCTCTGCTGGGCGAGGTGGGCAGCGATGCCACCGTCATCAACGCCGACAAGGAAGCTGTCGCCAAGGCCATCACCGCCGAGGCCGTCAAGACCGCCGGTTTCGACAGTCTGGACGCCGCTGCTGAGGACGGCACCGCTTTCGTCTTCATGGGCCACGGCACCTCTCACACCGCAAAGGTGAGCTACACCCAGATGCAGTCTCAGATGAACGCTCTGGGCTACAAGAATGTCTTCATCGGCACCGTCGAGGGAGAGCCTGAGGAGACTGCCTGCGAGAACGTCATCGAGGCTGTCAAGGCCGCCGGTTACACCAAGGTCGTCCTGCGTCCCCTGATGGTCGTTGCAGGTGACCACGCCAACAACGATATGGCTGGCGACGACGAGGATTCCTGGAAGAGCCAGTTCGAGGCCTCCGGCGAATTCGACTCTGTCGATTGCCAGATCGCCGGTCTGGGCGAGGTCGCTGACATCCAGCAGCTCTACGTCGCACACACCAAGGCCGCTGTCGATTCCCTGAACGGCTGAGCATAAGTTTATGATTGCCCGGAAAGGAGTGCCTTTTCGGGCAATTTCTTTTTCGGCCTGCTTTGAATTCGGGCCATTGCGTGTTATAATCTTTTCTGTAAAATAGATACTTCGAGGTATATCATCATGAAACTGAACAATAAATTTGCTCTTTTGCTGGCCGGCGCTGTGCTGGCTGGTTCTCTCACCGGCTGCGGCGCATCCGGCACCCCGGCCAGCTCTGCCGCTTCCTCCGAGGCTGCGGCTTCCTCCGCCGTGAGCGAGGCAGCTTCCGAACCGGCGGCAGAGGCTGCTCTGCCCGACGGCGTCTACACCGCCGACTTTGACACCGACAGCTCCATGTTCCATGCCAACGAGGCCAATGACGGCAAGGGGACCCTGACTGTGAAGGACGGTCAGATGACCTTCCACGTCAGCCTCGCCTCCAAGAAGATCGTCAACCTCTACGTCGGCATGGCCGCTGATGCCGAGGCCCACGAGGGCGACTGGCTCCAGCCCACCACCGACACCGTCACCTACTCCGACGGCCTGTCCGATGAGGTCTACGGCTTCGACATCCCGGTGGAGGCTCTGGACGAGGACTTCCAGCTGGCCATCCTCGGCACCAAGGGCAAGTGGTACGACCATACCGTCCGTGTCGCCAACGCCCAGCCTGCTGCGGCGGAAGCACCTGCCGACGGCACCTACACCTGTGATGTGACCCTCGAGGGCGGCTCCGGCCGTGCCACCGTGGACAGCCATGCTGCTCTGACCGTGGCCGACGGCAGGATGACCGCCACCATCGTCTGGTCCAGCCCCAACTACGACTATATGCTGGTGGACGGCGAAAAGTATCTGCCCACCAACACCGAGGGCAACTCTACCTTCGAGATCCCCGTCACTGCTCTCGACACCCCGCTGGATGTGGTGGGCGATACCGTCGCCATGAGCACCCCGCATGAGATTGAGTATACGCTGACCTTCGCCTCTGCATCCCTGATCGAGGCAAAGTAACGATGAAACGCCGCAATTTCCTGAAAGCCCTGCCTGCCGCCGCCCTCACCCTTGCGGGCTGCGGGCAGAACAAGACTGCCCCGGCCAATACAGCATCCCTCGTGTTCGACCACAGCTATCCGCTGGACTATGCCACCCAATTTTCCGCCGACTGCTATGAGGGCGGCTATGTGATGATCGACATCCCGGACGCCGGGCGGTTCCTCGTCGTCCCCGAGGGGGCCGCCGAGGTGGACGACCTGCCCGAGGACGTCGTGGTGCTGCGCCAGCCGCTGGATCATATTTATCTCGTCTCCACCTCGGTGATGGACCTCTTCGTCCATCTGGACGCCCTGGACAGCATCGCCCTCTCCGGCACGAAGGCCGAGGGCTGGTATGTGGAAGAGGCCAAACAGGCCATGCAGGAGGGCCGCATCGCCTACGCGGGCAAGTACAGCGCCCCGGACTATGAGCGCATCCTTGCCGCCGGCTGCACCCTCGCCATCGAGAACACTATGGTGCTCCACGACCCCGAGGTCAAGGAGCAGCTGGAAAAGTTCGGCGTGCCGGTCCTCGTGGAGCGCTCGAGCTACGAGAGCGGCCCGCTGGCCCGGATGGAGTGGCTCAAGCTCTACGGCATCCTGCTGAATAAGACTGAGATGGCGGAAGAGGTCTTTCGCCAGAAGGTGGAGCAGGTGGCCCCCATCCTCGAGCAGGAGAACACCGGCAAGACCGCGGCCTTTTTCTCCATCACCACGAATAACCTCATCACCGTCCGCCGCACCAGCGACTATGTGGCCCAGATGGTGGGGATGGCCGGCGGCGTCTACATCTTCGACGACCTCGAGGGGGAGACGTCGGCCCAGTCCACCATCAAACTGCCGCTGGAGACGTTCTACGCCCGGGCCAGGGACGCCGACGTCCTCATCTACAACAGCACCATCGAGGGCATGATGGAGACCCGTGACCAACTCATCGAAAAATGCCCGATGCTGGCAGATTTCAAGGCCGTCCAGTCCGGCGACTGCTGGTGTACGGCCCAGAGCCTCTTCCAGCAGAGTATGGAGCTGGCCGACCTCATCTCGGATATGAACCTCGTCTTCACCGAGGGCTCGCCCGACCCGGCGTCCCTCCGTTTCTTACAGCGCATCGTATAAAAGGAGCTTTGTCATGACCACCACCCGCCGCCTCAGCCTCGCGTACCTCGCCCTTACGGCGGGGGTCGCGGTGCTGTTTGCACTCAATCTGTTCTGGGGCAGTGTGTCCCTGACGCCCGGCGCGGTGGCGGCGGCTCTGCTGGGCCGGGGCGAAGATGCGCTGGCCGTGGGCATCGTGCTCCAGCTCCGTCTGCCCCGGGCGGTCATGGTCGTGCTGCTGGGCGCGGCCCTCTCGGCGGCGGGCTACCTCCTGCAGACCTTCTTCGCCAACCCCATCGCCGGCCCCTTCGTCATGGGCGTGTCCAGCGGCGCAAAGCTGGCAGTGGCCCTGACAATGGTGGTGTTTTTACAGCAGGGGCTCCTCACCGGCTCGGCCACCCTCATCATCGCAGCCTTTGCAGGCTCGATGGCGGCGATGGCCTTTGTGTTGGTGGTAGCCCGGCGGGTGCCGCGGATGAGCATCCTCGTCATCTGCGGCATCATGATCGGTTATATCTGCTCGGCTGTCACCGACATCGTGGTGACCTTTGCTCAGGACTCCAACATCGTCAATCTCCACAACTGGTCGATGGGCAGCTTTTCCGGCATGACCTGGGCCAACGTGGGTGCAGCGGCCTGCGTGGTGCTGCCCGCGCTGGCGGCGGCGTTCCTGCTCTCGAAGCCCATGGCGGCCTACCAGATGGGCGAGAGCTACGCCAGGAGCGTCGGCGTACCGGTGCGGGCCTTCTCGACGGCCCTCGTGCTGCTTTCCAGCCTGCTTTCCGCCTGCGTGACGGCCTTTGCAGGCCCCATCTCCTTTGTGGGCATCGCGGTGCCGCATCTGGTCAAGAATCTGCTGGGCAGCGCAAAGCCCCTTTATGTCCTGCCGGGCTGCTGTCTGGGCGGGGCAGCGTTCTGCCTGCTCTGCGACCTCATCGCCCGCAGCCTGTTCGCGCCCACTGAGCTGTCCATCAGCTCGGTGACAGCAGTTTTTGGTGCACCGGTGGTCATCTGGCTGCTGGTGCGCCGCCAGACACAGGAGGGCCGGGAATGAGCGATCCGAAATTCTACTGCCGCGCCGAGGACCTTGCCATCGGCTACGGCAAAACACCCCTGATGGAGCACATCGGACTCAGCGTCGAGAAGGGGACTATCCTCACCCTCATCGGCCCCAACGGCGCGGGAAAATCCACCCTGCTCAAGACGCTGGCAGCGCAGCTGGCCCCCCAGGGGGGCGCTGTGCTGCTGGACGGCAAAAATCTCGCGGACTACTCCGGCCCGGAGCGCGCCCGCAAAATGGCCCTGATGGTGCCTCACACCCGCCGCACCGAGCTGACCACCTGCTTCGAGATGGCGTCCGCCGGGCGCTACCCCTACACGGGGCGGCTGGGTGTCCTCTCGGCAGAAGATAAGCGCCAGGTCCATGCCGCGCTGGCCCTCGTGGGGGCCGAGGCGCTGGCGGGCCGGGACTTCAACCGCATCAGCGACGGCCAGCGCCAGCGCGTCCTGCTGGCTCGGGCCATCTGCCAGCAGCCGGATCTGATATTATTGGACGAGCCTACGTCTTTCCTCGACATCAAGGGCAAGGCCGAACTGCTGGCCATCCTGAAAAGCCTCGCCCGTGACAAGAAGATGGCCGTCATCCTCAGCCTCCACGAGCTGGAGCTGGCGCAGAAAGTTTCCGACAAGGTCGTCTGCGTCTCGGCGGCGGGCGTCTCGGACGTCATGACGCCGGAAGAGGCCTTTGCCCGGGAAAACATCTGCAAAATTTATGCTCTGACCGATGAGCAGTACGCATTCCTCTACGGCGAAGAAAAAGCGCCGGAGGAAAAGAGCCCGCTCTTTGAGCACTACGTCCGCAGCGGTCAGAAGCTCCTGCGCTGCGGCTACACCACCGGCACCTGCGCGGCGCTGGGGGCGGCGGGCGCAGCCCGTCTTCTCCTCACCGGCTGCGCCCCGGAGACGGTGGCCCTCCGCACCCCGAAGGGCATCGTGGTGGAGGTGGAGCCGATCTTCTGCCGCCGGTCGGGCGAGGGGGCAGAGTGCGCCATCCGCAAAGACGGCGGCGACGATGTGGACGTGACCACCGGTCTGCCGGTCATCGCCAGTGTCGCCCTCCGGCCCGAACTGGCCGGCGAGGTGCGCATCCACGGCGGTGAGGGCGTGGGCCGGGTAACAAAGCCCGGTCTCGACCAGCCTGTGGGCGAAGCTGCCATCAACCACGTCCCCCGGGCCATGATAAAGGAAGCGCTGGAAAAAGAGGCCGAATCTGCCGGGTACGCGGGCGGCTTTGACGTCACCATCTCCATCGAGGGCGGGGCCGAAACGGCGAAGCGCACCTTCAACCCCCATATGGGCGTGGAAGGGGGCCTCAGCGTCCTCGGCACCAGCGGCATCGTCGAGCCCATGAGCCAGCAGGCCATCCTCGACACCATCCAGCTGGAAATGGGGCAGGCGGCGCTTCGGGCCGGAAGCCCCCGGCGGCTCATCCTTGCCCCGGGCAACTACGGCCTCGACTATCTCCACGAGAAGATGCCCGCCCTAAAGAATATCCCGGTGGTCAAGACCTCGAACTTCATCGGGGATACGATGGATATGGCGGCGGCGTCAAAATTCGAGCAGGTGGTGCTGGTGGGCCACATCGGCAAGCTGGTCAAGCTGGCGGCAGGGATCATGAATACCCATTCCCACTGTGCTGACGGAAGGATGGAGGTCCTCTGTGCAAGTGCCATCCGTGCAGGGGG
>OHBG01000877.1_pt1 | contig 11648 bp, 10 predicted proteins | sample 1577351 | NCBI WGS metagenome assembly OHBG01 (sample SAMEA3879596, study PRJEB24766) | human gut metagenome | biome: human-associated habitat; feature: feces | place: USA | collected 1985/1987 | reverse complement strand
CAATGCAGAAGTACATGAATCTATGATTACTGATGGATGCCGTGTATATGGTTCTGTGAAACATTCAATTCTTTTTGCTGGTGTTACAGTGGAAGAAGGTGCGCAGATCGAGGACGCTGTTGTTATGGGTGGCACTGTGATCAAGGCTGGCGCAGTAGTAAAACACTGTATTATCGCAGAGGATGTTACAATAGAGGAAAATGCTGTAGTAGGTGCAATGCCTGAAGGTGATGAGAACGGAGTTGCAACAGTAGGCTCTGGTGTTACAGTAGGCAAGGGCGCCAAGGTTGGACCTAAGGCAATGGTATATAGCGATGTAAAGGACGGTGAAGAGAAATGGTAAATTCAAATGCAGATGCAATGGGTATTATTTTCCCAAACAGTTATGATACACTGGTTCCTGAACTGGTCAGTGACCGTCTGATGGCTTCCATTCCTTTTGCAAGCCGTTACCGTATGTCAGATTTCGTGATTTCCAGTATGGTCAACTGTGGAATTGATAATATTTCCCTGATCGTACGTAAGAATTATCATTCCCTGATGGATCATCTGGGTTCAGGTCGTGAATGGGATCTGACACGTAAGAATGGTGGATTGAATATTGTACCGCCTTTTGCACAGAAAACGATTAAACTCTATAATGGCAGAGTAGAGGCACTGGAGAGCATCAAGCAGTTCATCCGCTCCCAGAGAGAGAGATATGTGATTCTTTCGGATGCGAATCTGGCAGTTAATTTTGACTTTAAGGCATTGTTGGATGCCCATGTGGAAAGTGGTGCCGATATAACGTTAGTCTATAACAGGCAGGAAATTCCACAGGCATTTAAGAACCCTAATGTTGATATCCGGGATATGTATTTCACACTGGATGTTAATGGTGAAGGCAGAGTCGGGGAGATACCTATGAATTCTGTACAGCCGGGAGTCCAGAACTTGGGAATGAATATCTTCGTCCTGGAGAGAGAATTACTCATCAGTCTGATTGATGAAGCATATCTGAAAGGACAGTCTTATTTTGAACGTGATGTCCTGGCACCTAAGACCGGACAGCTTCATATGCAGGGGTATTGTTATGATGGCTATGTAGCACGCATCAATGATATGCAGAGTTACTTTAAGGAAAATATGAAGCTTCTGGATGAAGACAATCTGGATGCATTGTTCTCCGACAATCAGATTTATACCAAGATTCGTGATGATAACCCGACCCGTTATATCAATGGCTGTAAGGTCAAGAATGTAATGGCGGCTGATGGCTGTGAGATTAGTGGTGAAGTGGAGAACTGTGTTCTGTTTCGTGGCGTGAAGATTGGAAAAGGCGCTAAAGTCAAGAATTGTGTGCTGATGCAGGATACAGTGATTGAAGATGGCGCAGAAGTAGAATATCTTATCACGGACAAGAATGTAACAATCCGCTCCGGTAAACATTTGCAGGGTAATGATACCTTCCAGGTGTATGTAGCTAAGAGACAGATTGTATAATTCAATAGCCAAAATCAGGACCTTATAGAGAAAATTTCTATGAGGTCTTTTGATATGATAGAAAGGTATATTTCGCAATGGATAAAAAATTAAAGTACGGAGTGATGGCAGCGGCAGCAGCCGGTGTTGCCGCAACGGGTGCATATCTGTGCTGGCCTAAGCGCAAGGTAAAATCTCCGGATGGAACGCAGCAGCTGGAAGCAAAGCAATTTAAAAATACCATCCGTTATTTATCGGAAGATAACTATATGGAAACGATGCATCAGGTAGTTGAACCATATCTAAAAGAGCATATGACATCAGGCTATATTGGCGGATATGATGGCAGACAGCTTTATTATGAGCAGTATCTGTCCAAACAGCATAAGGCACATATTGCCATAGCGCATGGCTACACGGATGGCTGCTATAAATTCAGGGAGTCTGTCTATTATTTCCTTCAGGCAGGCTATTCAGTCAGCATCATAGATCAGAGAGGACATGGCTATTCCTATAGACAGCAGGAAGATCTGTCTAAAGTTACAATAGGAGATTTTGATGAATATGTGAAGGATTATCGCATCTTTGTAAAAGATAAAATAACACCTGTAATGAAAGATAGGGAGAAGCTTTATATGTTTGCACATTCCATGGGTGGATGTATTGCGGCTCTGTTGATGGAAGAAGATCCTGAATTATTTGATGCAGCGGTATTGATTGCACCAATGCTTGAGATTCTGTATGGAGGCTTGCCGGAGAATACAGCAATGTCCATTACCAGGGCAGCAACACTGATGGGCAGAAGTGAGAAATATATTCTGTGCAGAGGTGCTTTTGACGGAACATATGATTATGAGCATAGTTCTATCAGCAGTGAACCAAGATATGCATATCTGCATGACATTCAGCTGCATGACAGGAATTACCAGACTTATGGCGGCACTTATGCATGGCTTACAGCAGCTGTTAAGGCGGCTGACAAGGCAGTGAAGAATGCTGACAGATACAGTACACCTACTTTACTGTTTCAGGCAGAACTGGATAATACAGTAGGGGCAAGCGGACAGAATGCTTTTGCAGACAGGGCTTCCAATGTCCGGCTGATTCAGGTATTAGGTGCAAAACACAGTATCCAGCTGTCAGAGAATCCAATACTGATTCCTTTCATGGACCAGGTCATGGATTTTTATGAAGAACATTTAAAAAATTAAAATAACACATGTAACACAATTGTCATAAGATAATGAAACAGGTAATAGAGTAAATGTAGTGATACATTTACTCTTTTCTATTTCAGGAGGGCTATATATGCGGAATATTTATCTTGGTGACAGAGGAGTGCTTGTGCAGTATCTGCAGCTGGCATTGACAAGGGCAGGTTATCCGGTGGAGCTGGATGGTATCTTTGGAACAGATACCTGTAAGGCATTACGGGAATTTCGAAGAGAATATGCAATGCATGGAGAAACGGTTGGATGTTATGTGGATCAGTCGGTATGGAAACAACTGATTCCGTATCTGAAAGGATACGTAACACATGTTATTGTAAAGGGAGATACGATATGGAATATAGCCGGTGCCTATGGGACAACACAGGAGGCAGTATTGAGGGCTAATCCGTCCATACAGGTGAATGCTCTGCAGCCGGGAATGCGGATTTATGTGCCTTTGGCATTTCCCTTGGTGTCTGAAGAGGTAGCTTATACTTCCATATTGTTGTCTTTTATCATAGAAGGGCTGCGTATCAGGTATCCGTTTCTGACCATTGGAAATATCGGAACAAGTGTTATGGAAAAGGAGATTCCCTATATCAGAATTGGAACAGGTGCTACAGAGGTGTTCTATAATGCGTCTTTTCATGCAAATGAATGGATTACGACACCATTGCTTCTCAAGTTTGCAGAGGAGTATGCATCAGCTTATGCACAGAATGGCATTATCAATGGTGAGATTGCATCATCTCTGTATGATGCCTATAGTCTGTATCTGGTGCCTATGGTCAATCCGGACGGCGTGGACCTGGTGAATGGTGTGTTAGGAAATGCCAGATATGAGCAGCAGGCGAAGATAATAGCGGCACAGTATCCTGATATTCCTTATCCGGACGGATGGAAAGCCAATATTGACGGTGTGGATCTGAACCTGCAGTTCCCGGCTGGCTGGGAACAGGCAAGGACAATAAAGTTCAGTCAGGGATATACTACACCGGCACCAAGAGATTATGTGGGCGAGGCACCATTGACGGCAGTTGAAAGTATCAATGTCTATGAGTTTACCAGAATGCATGATTTCAGACTGATCATCGCTTATCATACACAGGGAGAAGTCATATATTGGAAGTATATGGATTATGAGCCTGACAAGTCCAGACAGATTGCACAGTATTTTGGCAATGTCAGTGGATATGCTGTAGAAGAGACGCCGACAGAGTCAGGATATGCAGGCTATAAAGACTGGTTCATTCAGGAATATGACAGACCGGGCTATACCATAGAAGCGGGACTGGGTGTAAATCCCCTTTCCATGGAACAATTCCCCCAGATATATCGGGATAATTATTACATACTTGTAGGCGGCATGACGCAGATATAGGATATGTAAAGGACTGATTGACACAGTGACCAAATGGGTTTACCATAGTTGCAGGATAGAATGAAGTTCGTGACAGAATACAGGAGGAGAAGGTTATGAAGAAGAAAGTCTTTATTGATGGTAGTGAGGGAACAACAGGGCTTCGTATATTTGAGCGTTTTGAGAGTAGGGATGATATAGAATTATTAAAGATTCCTTCAGAACTCAGAAAAGACCCGGTTGAAGTAAAGAAATATATCAATGAATCAGATATTACATTCCTTTGTCTGCCGGATGCTGCCGCAAGAGAAGCGGTTGCCATGGTAGAGAATGAGAATACCATTATATTAGATACTTCTACAGCACATAGAACAGAGGCGGGTTGGGCATATGGTTATCCTGAACTGTCCGCAGCTCACAGAGAGGCAATCAGAACAGGCAAAAGAATTGCAGTTCCCGGCTGCTATGCGACAGGGTTTATTACCACTGCATATGCGCTGGTAGCAGGCGGTATACTGCCAAAGGACTATCCAGTGTCTGCTTTTGCAGTGTCAGGCTACAGCGGAGGCGGTAAGAAGATGATCGCCCAGTATCAGGCGCAGGATAAGGAGAAAGAACTTTCTTCTGCAAGACTGTATGCGCTGAGTCAGTCCCATAAGCATTTAAAAGAGATGAAAGCCATATCAGGGCTGGAGAGAACACCGCTGTTTTCCCCTATGGTAACAGATTATTACAGTGGTATGACAGTAAGCTTGACTTTCTATGCTGATATGTTAAATGGCAGGCAGACTCCTGAGACAGTCAGAGAGTATCTGGCAAAGCACTATGCGGGTGAGAAGTTCATCACAGTGCAGCCTCTGGGTGCAGAAGCAGAGTCTGGTGGTGTATTATTCTCCAGCGCACGTTCCGGTTGGGATGGACTGGAGATATATGTAACAGGTAATGAGGATAGAATCATGGTCACAACACGTTTTGATAACCTGGGTAAGGGTGCTTCTGGTGCCGCTATCCAGTGTATGAACATTGTACTTGGCTGTGAAGAAGACAAAGGATTAACAGTATAATTGCTGATGTAGGAAAGGCATGGTTAATGATATGAGATTGCCGCAGGAATTTGAGGCAAGAATGCAGGATATGCTGGGTGAAGCATATCCTGCTTTTAGACAAAGTTATGAGAAGAATAAATTTCAGGCGCTTCGAGTGAACCCGATGAAGGGAACGCAAGAGGCCTTTTTGCAGTCTGCACCCTTTACAATGAGAAAGGTTCCCTGGGCAGAGAACGGCTTTTATTACAGTGAACAGGACCAGCCGGGCAAGCATCCCTGGCATGAAGCAGGCGTTTATTATATTCAGGAGCCAAGTGCCATGGCACCGGCTGCTTATCTGGAAGCAAAGCCAGGAGAGAAGGTATTGGATCTGTGCGCGGCTCCTGGTGGCAAGACCACGCAGATTGCAGCTTCCATGCAGGGACAGGGGATTCTGGTATGTAATGAGATACATCCTGCAAGAGCCAAGATCCTGGCAGAGAACGTAGAGCGTATGGGGATTCCCCATGCACTGGTGACGAATGAGACGGCAGCAAAGCTGGCAGATATCTTTGATGAATATTTTGACCGGATTCTGGTAGATGCACCTTGCTCCGGTGAAGGCATGTTCCGCAAGAATGAAGAAGCGTGTGACGAGTGGAGTCTGGATAATGTGCGTTTGTGTGCGCAGAGACAGGATGAAATACTGGATCATGCAGCATCCATGTTAAGAGCCGGTGGGCGGTTAGTCTACTCTACCTGTACCTTCGCTCCTGCGGAAAATGAAGGAAGTATGGCAAGATTTCTCATGAGACATCCTGATTTTACACTGGAAGAAGTTCCTTTATATGAGGGAATGAGCAGAGGTGTTTCACAGTGGGCTTTTTATGGAGAAGACAGTGATGTGGATGTATCAGGGATGCATCTGGAGAGAACGATTCGTCTATGGCCTCATAAATTAGATGGAGAGGGACATTTTCTCGCTGTTCTGCGTAAGGCAGGAGAAGTACCACAGGGTTATACAGGATTTTTGAAATATGGAACAGAGACAGGCTTTTTCCCGGCTAATGCAGTAGAATCCAGAAAAGCAAAGAAAGGGAAACAGCAGCTCTCCAAAGCAGCGGATTACAGCCAGTTTTTTGATTTTCAGAAAGATACCTTGCAGATTGATCTGATGGAGAGGGAGAACGGAGGCTTATACCTGTTTGGAGAGCAGTTATATCTGTTGCCAAAGGACATGCCTTCCCTGCATACGCTGAAAGTGCTGCGGTGCGGTCTGCATCTTGGAACCTTGAAGAAGAATCGGTTTGAGCCATCTCATGCCCTGGCGCTGGCACTCAAACCGCAGGAGGTACAGCATGTGTGGAAGCTGTCTGCAACAGATGCACAGACGGTGGGGTATCTCAATGGTCAGACATTGACCTGTGATGATGCCAATCTGCCAAAGGGCTGGTATCTTATTACAGTAGACGGATACAGTCTTGGATGGGGCAAGCTGGCTGGGCAGATTATGAAGAACCATTATCCGAAAGGACTTAGAAAACCATGAAACACAGAAAGACAACTCTGACAGAGGGGAATCCTGTCAAACTGATTGTATTATTTGCAATCCCGATTTTTCTGGGAAATCTGTTTCAGATATTATATAGTCTGATTGATACGAAAATTGTAGGAAGTACGTTAGGGGAGACGGCGCTGGCTTCTGTAGGTTCCGTTTCTACTTTATATAATCTGTTGACAGGATTCTTCAATGGATTGACGCTGGGCTTTAGTGTCGTGACGGCGCGTTTCTATGGAAGCGGCGAGGAGAAAGCACTTAAAAAGAATATAGCAGGAGCAATTACCCTTGGCTTTGGAACCGCAATTGTGCTGATTACACTGACAGCTGTCTTCTTAAAACCGATATTAAGACTGTTACAGGTGCCTGCAGAACAGTTTGACATGTCATATTCCTATATTGTTGTTCTGGTGTGGGGGATGTTCATTACGCTGGCGTATAATCTGTGTGCCAATACCCTGCGTGCTACAGGAGATTCAGTGACACCATTGATCTATCTGGTGATTTCATCGCTGGCTAATGTTGGATTGGATTATTTCTTTATTTTGAATCTGCATCTTGGTGTGGCAGGTGCAGCCTATGCCACTGTACTAGCACAGCTTCTGTCAGTGGTGTTGTGTCTGATCAGAATTTATAGAGGTTTTCCTATATTGCATGTGGGCAGAGAAGATTTTCAATTTGATCGTGAACAGCTCTGGCAGTTATATCAGAACGGACTGTCCATGGGACTGATGTCCAGTCTGGTGAACTTTGGTACAGTTGTATTGCAGTCTGGAATCAATCAGCTGGGAACTTCCATTATCGTAGCACATACAGCAGCCAGAAAAGTATTTGAAATCTGGAATCTGCCTATCAGTGTGATGGGTTCTGCCATGGCTACATACTGTGGTCAGAATTATGGTGCCGGTAAATATGGAAGAATCAGAGAAGGGATAAAAGGTGCACTGGGGCTGGGAGCTGTCTGGGCTGTTGTGGTCTTTATTATGGCGCATACCATATCGCCTTATCTGATTCGTTTTATTACAAGTTCTGAAAGTCCTGAGATCATATACTGGGGAAGAAAGTACCTGGAATATGATATGTCTTTCATTATTTTATGTGTAGGCATTGTGGTATTGCGTAATTCCATGCAGGGATTTGGTGATTATAAGACACCTGTCTTTTCCAGCTTTATAGAGCTTATGGGTAAGGTGGTATTTACATTTACATTTGTCAGATTCTTTGGATATTGGGGAATTATATGGACAGAACCAGTAATCTGGGTATTGATGGTAATTCCTCTGATTATCCAGACCTGGAGAAATCCTGTGGTACATAGTCAGGATGCATAGAAAGGGGTATATGTGTGAAAAAATATGAAATGGACATGTGCAGTGGTTCTATTTTCAAGAAAATGCTTATGTTTGCATTGCCACTGATGTGTTCCAGTATTCTACAGCTGCTGTTCAATGCGGCAGATATCGTGGTAGTTGGACGTTTTGCAGGAGATAATGCGCTGGCAGCAGTAGGATCGAATACAGCGCTGATTAATCTGCTGACCAATCTCTTCGTAGGTCTGTCTATCGGTTCTAACGTATTGACAGCCAGATATTATGGAGCAAAACAGGAGAAAGACCTGAAAGAGACAGTACATACCTCTATGATGCTGAGCATTTATAGTGGTATTCTGCTGACTGTGATAGGAGTTGTTGCCGCAAGACAGATTCTGACCTGGATGCAGGCACCGGAAGAAGTCATAGGACTTGCAGAGCTTTATCTGAGAATCTATTTTGTAGGTATGACAGCTACAATGATCTATAATTTTGGCAGTGCGATTCTTAGAGCCATCGGAGATACGAAGAGACCTCTGTATTATCTGCTGGCTGCCGGAGTAGTGAATGTGGTTCTGAATCTGTTCTTTGTAATCGTATGCAGACTGGGTGTAGCGGGTGTTGCAATTGCGACAGTTATATCACAGACGATATCAGCTTTTCTGGTAGTGCGTTGTCTGATGAAAGAGCAGGGAGCCATTCGTCTGGAATTAAAAGAGCTTCGAATCGAGAAGGACAAGCTTATGCGTATTCTGCAGATTGGTCTTCCAGCGGGATTTCAAGGAATTGTCTTTTCTCTGTCTAACGTAGTGATTCAGTCAGCCATTAATTCCTTTGGTGCGATTGCAGTGGCAGGTAATTCTGCAGCAGCCAACATTGAAGGCTTCGTATATATGGCTATGAACGCCTTTTATCAGGCTACGATATCTTTCACAAGCCAGAACTTCGGTGCTAAGAAGAAGGATCGTATTAATAAGATACTGTTTGCAGGTCAGGTCTATGTTGTTGCGACTGGTCTGATTCTGGGCAGTCTGGCTGTATTCTTTGGAAAAGAACTGCTGGGAATCTATTCTACCAGCCCGGAGGTCATTGCTGCGGGAATGGTACGATTGCAATATATCTGTAAGGTGTATTTCCTGTGTGGAATCATGGATGTATTTGTAGGTGCATTGAGAGGAATCGGATATTCCATTATGCCAATGTTCGTTTCCTTGTTGGGAGCCTGTGGATTACGTCTGCTATGGCTGGCAACTGTATTTCAGATTCCACAGTATCACACACAGGATATTATATATTTATCATATCCAATTACCTGGGTCATTACATTTACAGTGCATGCGCTGTGCTATATATGGGCGAGAAAACAGGTTGATAAAAAACTGGTATAAAGTGATATAAAGATAGAAAGGTATGGTGATTCATATGTCACAGATAGGATCAAAGAGAATCAGTCAGCATTTCGGTACGGGTATTTTTGCAGAACTCAATGAGAAGAAGGAATGGAGAAGAAAGGGCGTAAGCTCTATAACTTGTTCGTAGGAACACCGGACTTTGCACCTGCACCGCACATTATGGAAGCAGTGCAGAAGAGCGCAGCCAATCCTGAAGATTACAAGTATTCCCTGGTGGATATCCCTGAGCTTCTGGATGCAGTGGTAGACTATTATCAGGAGCGTTTTCAGGTGTCCATTACACCGGACATGATTACAGGAGTACATGGCTCACAGGAAGGAATCGGACATGTATGCATGGCGCTCTGTGATCCGGGGGATGTAGTCTTATTGCCCAATCCCGGCTATCCCATATTTGAGGCAGGCGCTTATCTGGCACAGACAGAGCAGTATTTCTATGATTTAAAAGAGGAAAATCACTTCCTTCCGGTACTTTCAGAGATACCGGAAGATATTGCAAGACGTGCCAAGGTCATGATCGTTTCCTATCCTTATAATCCTGTCTGCAAGACAGCTCCGGCATCCTTCTATGATGAACTGATTGCCTTTGCCAGAAAATATGATATCTTTATCATTCATGATAATGCCTATTCAGATATCATATATGACGGCAGAGTAGGTGGCTCTTTCCTGCAGCATGAAGGAGCAGGAGAAGTAGGGGCAGAATTCTTTTCCTTATCCAAGTCCTTTAATGTAACTGGGGCAAGAATCTCCTTTATGATTGGACGCAGGGATGCAATTGATGCCATGAAGCTTCTTCGTTCCCAGATTGATTTTGGTACATTTATTCCTATCCAGCGTGCAGCAGTGGCAGCGCTGAGAGGTCCAAGGGATTATGTGAAAGAACAGTGCAGAAAATACCAGGAGCGCCGGGATGTATTATGTGGTGGATTCCGCAGTATTGGCTGGAATGTTCCTGACAGTGAGGGAACCATGTTTGTATGGGCGCCGATTCCCAAGGGATACAAGTCTTCCAGAGAGTTTGCCATGGAGCTGGTGGAGAAAGCTGGCGTATTGTGTACACCGGGTGATGCCTTTGGCAGTCTGGGTGAAGGCTATGTGCGTTTTGCCCTTGTTCTTCCACCGGAGGAGTTGGCTAAGGCAGTACAGGCAGTGGCAGACAGCGGAGTATTGGAGAGGAAATAAGATTTTGACGGTTCGGACATGCTATGAAGAAGCGGGAGCGGACTATGATTCGCTCCTGAAACGGTATAGAAGTGATAAACTACTGGAGAAATATCTGTGGCGTTTTCTGGAGGATACCAGCTTCGCCAGATTGCAGGATTCTATGGAAAAGGGCGATATAACAGGCGCTTTCGATGCAGTACATGATCTGAAGGGAATCAGCCTGAATATGGAGCTGAAAGAATTGTATGCAAAATGCGCAGAATTAACAGAGCTTCTTCGGGATGGACAGAAAAGGGATTGTCAGAAAGAGTATGAAGCGGTTGTGACAGAATATAAAAGAGTATGGAATGTGATTTCACATGAAAGAAAGAGCAGAAAAATATGAAATTATTATATGGAACCGGGAATCCGGCGAAGATATCCGCTATGAGACAACGCCTGAAAGAACTGGATATAGAATTGACAGGCTTGGAAGATATGAAGGAGCAGGGCTATGAGATACCAGTTGCACCGGAGAATGGCAGTACGCCTCTTGAAAATGCAAGGCAAAAGGCGCTTGCCTATTATAAAGCTTTTCATATGCCCGTATTTTCCTGTGATTCAGGTCTGTATTTTGACAATGTTCCAGATGAAATCCAGCCTGGAGTACATGTACGGACTATAAATGGAAAATATCTCTCAGATGAGGAAATGCTGGCATATTATACAGGGCTGGTAAAGAAGTATGGACCACTTACGGCACGGTATAAGAATGCCATTTGTTTCGTAAAGGATGAGAACAGTATCTATGAGGCAATGGATGAAGCAATGGAGAGTGAGAAATTTATTCTGACGGATGCTCCACATAGCCGGATCAAAAAGAAGGGTTTTCCTTTAGACAGCATATCCATTGATATCAAAACGGGACAATACTATTATGACCTTTCCATGGAACAGTTGGATAAAGTAGCGGTCGAAGATGGTTTTCTGTCATTTTTCAAGGAGTTAAAAGAGAAAGTATTGTAACAATATGTACAGATTTTACAGTACATAATCCAAAATGCATGCCATATGCGCATATTTGCACATAACAAGTGTGCACAAGACGACATATAGATACAATGATTACAAAAATAAAATAAATTTAGTATATAAAATGGTTACA
>OHBG01000861.1_pt1 | contig 11841 bp, 11 predicted proteins | sample 1577351 | NCBI WGS metagenome assembly OHBG01 (sample SAMEA3879596, study PRJEB24766) | human gut metagenome | biome: human-associated habitat; feature: feces | place: USA | collected 1985/1987 | reverse complement strand
ACAGGTAAAAAAGTGGTAGTTATCGGAAGAAGTCTGGTAGTCGGAAAACCGGCAGCCATGATGCTGCTGAAGAAGAATGCGACCGTAACTGTCTGCCATACCAGAACAGTGGACATGCCGTCCGTGGTAAAAGAGGCGGATATTGTAGTTGTAGCGGCCGGAAAAGCCGGAGTTATCGATGGAAGCTATCTGAGAGAAGGACAGATCGTCATTGATGTCGGAATTAATGTGAATAAAGAAGGAAAACTCTGTGGAGATGTGAATTTTGAGGAAGCAGAGAAGATTGTAGATGCGATCACACCGGTTCCGCGTGGAGTCGGAGGGGTAACGACTTCCATTCTGCTGGAGCATGTGGTGGATGCTGCAATTGCACAGAACAGATAGAGAGTTAAGAGGCGAGAGGCGGAGAAAATGAAGAGGATAGATTTCGAAAATGGAACAGTAACAGGGAACATTCTTGGAGCGGCTCTTCCAATGCTTGCTGCCCAGCTGTTAAATCTGCTGTATAACATTGTAGACCGTGTATACATTGCACGTATTCCGCAGGTGGGAACGGCAGCACTCGGGGCAGTCGGGATTTGTTTTCCGTTAATCATGATCATTACTGCTTTTGCAAATCTCTTCGGCGGCGGTGGTGCGCCGCTGTTTTCGATTTACAGAGGAAAAAAAGAAGAGAAGACAGCAGTCAGAATTATGAATACATCGTTTTCCATGATCTGTGCCAGTGCAGTACTGCTGATGATCGGAGGATTCCTTTTTGCGTATCCTGTTTTGATTTTGTTTGGAGCTTCCAAAGATGCAATGCTCTATGCATACCCATATATGATGATCTATTTGATCGGTACACTACCTTCGATGATTGCGGTGGGAATGAATCCGTTCATTAATGCACAGGGATACTCGGTGATAGGGATGTCTTCGGTTGCTGTCGGAGCAGCTGCAAATCTGATCCTGGATCCGGTATTTATTTTTATCCTTGGACTCGGCGTAAGAGGAGCAGCAATCGCAACAGTATTGTCACAGACGATATCCGCAATATTTGTATATTTCTTCCTTTCAAGAAGAGCAGAATTGAAAGTCCGGATTTTACGAAAAGGAGAGATTGGAGCATGTATCGGATATGCCAGGAATATTGTAAGTCTTGGAATGGCAGGATTTATTATGCAGCTTACGAACAGTCTGGTATCAATCTGCTGCAATCATGTACTTTCCGTTACAGGAGGAGATATCTACATTTCGGTTATGACAATTATTAGCAGTGTGCGTCAGCTTGTGGAGACACCGATCAGTGCGATAAATGAAGGTACATCTCCGATCCTGAGTTATAATTACGGCGCACGCCGTCCCGGACGTGTGAGAAAAGCTATGGTAGTGCTTGCAGTTATGATCCTTCTCTATACTGCTGTGATGTGGGGGAGTATTATTGTAATTCCGGAAGTTCTTATCCGTATTTTCAGTTCTGATAAGATGCTGTTAAAAGATGCGGTACCTGCACTCAGACAGTATTTCGCCGCATTTATTTTCATGGATCTGCAGTATATGGGGCAGACAGTATTCAAATCATTGAATAAAAAGAAACAGGCAATCTTTTTCTCAATACTTCGGAAAGGGGTAATTGTAGTTCCGCTCACTTATCTCATGCCGTATGCATTGCATATGGGAACGGATGGGGTATTTCTTGCAGAACCGGTTTCGAATGTGATCGGTGGAAGTATCTGCTTTATCACGATGCTTTGTACGGTACTGCCGGAGCTGAAAAGAATGGAAGCAAGAGAATAAAAATGATGTGATTTTTAGGGGAGATATGGATAAAAAGATTTTAAAAATAACAAGAGGACTGATGACGGCTCTGACAGTCATATTGATTGCACTGTTTTTGACGCTCATGGTTCTGGTGAGTAAGATTCAGGGAACAGCCCGTGTCGTAAATTATGCCGGACTGGTCCGCGGAAAGACGCAGCGTATTATCAAACTTGAGGATGCAAAAGAACCGCAGGATGAGATGATTGCATCGGTAGCCTCTTTCATGTTTAGATGTACAACAGATGAGAATTTTGGAAGACAGATTTGTTTTTGTAGAATATCAGCTTGAAGAAATTGGAGTAGAGGTATCGCCTTATACAATAATGGTAGATGATAAACCGCTGACAATGAAAAGAGTTGTTGTAGAAGATTTTAAAATAATTTATAGAGCATTAGAAGGGAAGAAATCAAAACTGCCAGTAAGGATTCTCAGAAGGTTTAAACAGGAATTATATGATTTTACCGTTACTAATATGCCGACGGCAAGTATGCATGTTGCATCAATTGAAGATGACCGGCAGTTAGAACAAATGTGAGAAGGTTGATTTTGATTTATGATTATTTGAAGTGGGGAAAATAAAAGAACTTCTTGACTAAAGCATCTGCTCTGCAGACACCGTACAAGAAGCCCTTTTGTTCTGATTAGTACCTTAGGACTAAAGCATCTAAATATAGACACCGATCCATCAGCACAAGATTTTCTTAATGGGGTCTGACCTCTTCCCAGCGCGATTTGGGAATTAACAGGCCATATCCTTTAGAGGATGGGGTGGATAATGAAGAGCGCAGACAAGAAGTACATGACGTATTGCACAGGAACACCCAGAGCTTGCCCAACGGTTTAAGGAACGCAGACATCGTTTGGATGAACATTTGAAAGAACGCCGTCCGGATGTTTATGAGCTTGTCATTAGTTTAAGAGATAACAAGAAGAAAGAAGAATAAGATAAAAAAGAAATGGTTGGAATTTTGAAGTTCCGGCCATTTCTTTTTATAAATTTTATGAATTGATACAAGGACGAAGCATAATTTTAGCTGTAAATATTCCATTATCATACGTGAAATCACATCCACCACCAGTCTTTTCAACAATGTGGCGGACAGATTGAATTCCGATGCCATTTTGATTTCTTTTAGAAGAAAGAAAAATGCCATGATTCTGCTGGATTTTACCATCAAAAGCATTTTCAATTTGAATTAAAATAAGATTAGAAGCATGTCGATAGAGTTTGATATCGATCCGTTGTCTGAATTTTGCGGTCTTCAAGCTGGCTTCCAATGCATTTTCTAACAGGTTAGAAAGAACAAGACAAAAGTCTGTTTCATCGACTGAAATTTGTGCCGGAAGATCAATCTGCACGTGGAAAGGAATTGTGTTACGTTCAGCCAGTGCACAATAATAGCTGATTACACTGTCGATGACCTGATTTTCACAAAAATGCATATGCATAGTCGGGATTTTCTGGGTTACATTATATAGATACTCTTTTATTTTTTCTAAATCTCCGGCTTCAGCCATTGAGGATAGCTGAAGAAAATGATGGCGCATATCATGTCGTGCCTGACGTGTCTCTTCGCTTGCATTGCAGAGGTTAGTATATCTTTCCTGTTGGATTGAAAGAAGATAGTTTTCTTGTTGAAGCCGTGCATTTCGGTTTAGACTGTTTGCCATTAATAAAAACAGAGTATAAAATAATGCAAGAATGATTAACAGAACAAGGCTGACAACAATATATATATGTAAAATCCGTCCGGTATATAAGGTGCCATCATTGCATTTATTGCGCGGAAAAAACTATTCACGCAAGAAAAAACAGCACAAATCGCAAGAAAAATGCTAAAAGATTTCCAAATAGAAATCGCAAGAGTTTTATGATAGATCACCAAGAGGAACAATAACAGGAAAAAGCCAGGCAATTAGTTTTGGAAGAGATATTTTTAGTGTTGATTTTACAGGAAGATAGGCAAGAATCATCCCAGGGATAATTACAGTAAGTTCAAGTGTCGGGCGAAGAATATTGTTCATTATGTATGCCCCCCTTTCAAATAAGAAATATATAAAAGCTTTCTCTCATGCGTTTATTTTATAAAAAAACAGATAGACAAACTACGGGGCGGATTTACAATTCGTGCTATTTTTTGACTATTCGTGACAGAGCGATTGAAAACGAGAAGTGTTTTTTTATAATAAAAGCAGTAGATGACAAAGGCTGGAAAAAGGAGGAAAGTATAAATGAAAGGAAGAAAAATACTATTAGCGTTTATTATATCTGCAATTACGCTCACATCGGGATGTGCAAATGGTACATCAAAGACAGAGGAGGCAAAATCGGAGCAGAAGACAACAGAAGAAAATGCAGTTGTTCCAATTAAGCCGATTACGGCAAAAGCAATTGATGATAATCCATATATGGCAAAGAGTGATGCCAATGTTCATCAGGACTGTTATAATTCAGATACGACAGATGAAGTATTACCGGTTGATATTTATCCGGAGATTAATGTTTCTTATGAAAAAGTAAATCCAAATGCATCTCCGGCGGTATTTTTTGATACATATGGACATGCTGTTGTTCCATTTCAAGGAGGACTGGCTATCCGTGATATTAATGCGGATGAAACACAGACAGAAGGTTATTTTTCACCGGCAAAGCATGATGGCGGAGGATATGTGATACAAAGCTCATATTCATTCGTAGATGAGAGCAATCGCCTGGTATGTCCGACAAGCAACAACCATGTGCTTATGTTGAAAGCAACAGATGATGCGGGAAATGTCCTTCCGGAATTTGAAAAAGTGCTGGATATTGATATTAAAGCAGCGGCAGAAGAAATTACAGGGAAAACATTGGATCAGAACTTATTATCTGTAGTTTTTGACTATGAAGGAAATTTATGGTTTGCTACAGGCGGTTTCCGTATTTATCCGGAACGTAAACAGCAAGGTGCAATGGGATACATTTCAAGGGCAGCAATTGATGCCATCTTAAAGGGAGAACATGTTGATCTGAAAGAATCTACATTTGTATATGAATTGGAGCCTGGCGAAGGTGCAGAGAATGGAATTGCATCGTCAAAGGAAGGTGCAGTTATATTAACGAATCAAAATTGTTATTTATTAAATGCAAAAGATGGTGTACAGGTGCAGTGGTGTACCCCATATGAAAGCGTGGGAGCGAAAGACAGCAAAGAGGGAGATGAAACTACAGGCGGAGGTCTTGCCTGGGGAGGTGGATGTTCACCATCTCTGACAAGCAAATTAGTTATGTTTACAGATAATCAGGATCCGGTAAATCTGTTGGCATTAGATATGAAGACCGGGAAAATAGTGGCAAGCATGCCGGTAATCGATGAGCTTCCGAAAAATATGCAGGTGTCGGTAGAAAATTCAGCAATGGTATATGATAACGGAGAAGGTACAGTCAGCACAATCGTATGTAACTGGTTTGGAGCCGGAAGTGCTAAACTTGCGGACGCAGACAACGATTCTTCTATACAGACCTATGAAAATATTTACGATGTAAACTGGTTGAAGAAGGGAAATAAGATGGTTGTGCCGGGAGTAGAGCGTGTCGATACCATTAAGACAAAGGACGGATACGAAATGAAGAGTATCTGGTGCAGAAACGATATCCGTGATACATCTATGATGAAGCTTTCTACAGCGACAGGTTATATCTATGGTTATGTTCAGGATCTGGAAAGTGGCATGTGGCAATTCATCATGTTAGATTTTGAAACAGGAGAAACAGCATTTACAATGGATGTCTCAGATAAACCGGGATACAACAATATGGCAATCGGCATGTATGCAGGAAATAGTGGAAATACATTATATTGCCCGACAGGATATCTGGAGCTCTTAAGATTGCAGGACAGATTTGTTTATCTGCCGGAGATGCCTTATCGAAAAGTAGATTTAGACAAGGCAAAGAGAAATGTACTAACACAAGAAGAATTTACAGAAGCCGGCGGGAAAGGAAATGTTGCAGGCTGGCTGAATACGATTACAGTAGAAAATGTACATCCAAATACTACTGTGGCAATACGAATGAAAGGAATTGCAGGAAAAGCAGATACATTTACATTATATGCATATGATAAAGAGAATAAATTAAAAGAAGTTCCTGCAGAGTTATGGCATATTCAGGAAGAAGATGGAACATTGCCGGATAAACTTACAGAGGATACATTATATGAAGTGCATGTTATGGTAGAAGATGGAGGAGAATTTGATCTTAGTGATACAGAAAAAGAAATTAAGATAGCAGTTATTCTCGGAAATAAATGATTTGTTTTTAAGGAAATCACCTGAAGAGATTATTTGAGGTGGTAAATTTCGTTGCAACCACGCACCCTATGGGTTAAAAGAGATGCAGGAGCCGCGACGCCTGCCAAATAATCTCTTTCACTTATTAGTTGTATATCACAAGGCTCCGTTCTAAAAAAGAATGGAGCTTTTTAAAACTAATGCAAAGCAAACATCCCAAAAATTTAACCAAAAATGGAATTATTATGATGAGTAATTATATGAGGAACAAAAATGAACATACAAATTTTCGGAACCAAGAAAAGCTTCGATAGCAAAAAAGCAGAACGCTTTTTCAAAGAGCGAGGAATTAAATATCAGTTCGTGGACATGAAAGAAAAGGGCCTGAGCAAAGGTGAATTTAATTCAGTATGTCAGGCTGTCGGAGGATATGAAAAACTGATCGATCAGGAGTGCAAGGATAAAGATCTGCTTGCACTGATCACTTATCTGGCAGAGGAAGATAAAGCAGAGAAAATTTTGGAAAATCAAAAGGTGATCAAGACACCGATTGTTCGTAATGGAAAGCGGGCAACGGTAGGATATCAGCCAGATATCTGGAAAAACTGGAAATAGAAGCTGAACGTTCAATTAAAGAAAGGAATAACTACTAATGAACAAGGCTTATGTTGAGATATGTCTGAAATGTGGAGGAATCAATAAGCAGGCAGGAACGCACGGAAGTGCGTGGAAATACTGTTGTTCTCTAATCGGAGCGGCGCCGACGCCGTATTATAAGGCGGGCGAAGCGCTTATGAATCATGACTATGATAAGGTATTAAAGAACAGGATTCATGATAAGTCCGTGCCGGTCCGGGATACTTATCAGCAACTGAAGACTGCACAGAAGAAAAAAGATGAAGTGGTTCAGTATAAGCTTGGCGATGCGGTGACACATCCGAAATTCGGACATGGAATTGTGGAGAAGATCAACCAGAGATCTGGTGGGGTGCATTTACATATCCGGTTTGATGGGGAAGTGAAGTGTATTGATCAGAAATGGCTGTCGCGGAAGAAGTATATGTGAAAAGATTCAGTAAAAACAAATAAGCAAGGTAGTGAAGTATCTGAAGAGGATAAACGTACACGAAGAACGTTAGAAGATGAGATGACATTTTTCGTGTGCGTAAATTTATATATTGACATACTATCGAAGTGATACTATCATAAAGATAATAATACAGGGCAAAAAAAGAAAGAGGTAGTAATCATGCGGAAAAAATCAGAAATGCAAAAGGCTAACGAAGAATTTGTAAAGACTTACGATGATTCAAAATATCCAAAACCATCCGTGACTGCAGACATTGTCATTTTCGGAATGTTTGACAAAGAAGAAGATAATTATAGAAAAATAGCGGAGAAAGAGTTAAAGGTACTTTTAATCCAGAGAGGTGCGGCACCATATGAAGGCTGTTATGCCCTTCCCGGCGGATTCGTTGGTCCGAAGGAAACCATCGGCGAAGCCGCAGAACGTGAATTAAAAGAAGAGACAAACTGCAACTGTAATTTTCTGGAGCAGTTTGGTACCTATAGCAATCCAGGCCGTGATCCGAGAAGATGGGTGATCAGCAACGGATTCATGGCACTGGTCAACGCCGGGCAGGAAGTGATTCAGGCGGGTGATGATGCGTCAGATGCAAAGTGGTTTGATGTATCATTTCAGGAAGAAGACGGTGTATGGAACCTGTGCCTGATACACGGAGACGAGAAGCTTCACGCAAGATTAGAAGAGACGACTTCGAAGTGGGATGTAAAGAAGAAATTCAAGACGATAGAAAGCGATGACCTTGCATTTGACCATGAACTGATTCTTGCAGATGCAATCGTACAGCTTCGAAAATGGATTACGGAGACGCATATAGCGTTCCGGCTTTTGCCGGAGCAGTTTACACTGAGAGAATTGCAGCAGATTCATGAAACGGTGCTGGATACGAAGCTTCTGGTTCCGGCGTTTCGAAGAAAAGTGGCTGATCTGGTAGAAGATACCGGGGAGATGACGGGGGATGCCGGGCATAGACCGGCGAAGTTGTATCGGGAGAAAAGATAAACTTTAGTAAGAAGAAAGGGCTGTGCATACTAATGATGAAATTTTTATTCTTGATACTTTTCATAATTTGGGAAAAAAGAACATTTAGAGCAATTGTGGCATTGCCGGCAGGCATTGTTACAGCCGGGTATATGGAAGAGATTAATAAAGATGAATCTTTGTAATTTAGGAGAATTGCAGATGGAAGATAAAGAGAAAAAGCAAATGCTTACAACGGAGCTAACAAAAGAAAAGAGCGGCGGGAGTGCCGGGATGATTCAGGATATGTCAATAAACGGAATCAAACTACATCTCGCTCAGAACGGAACCGGCGGTCCAGTCATCTTCTGGGGCATGTATCCACATCAGCCGAACGAAGTAGAACATCTGTGGGAGTCTTTACTGGAACTTGTGCCGGAACAAAATTTCCTGCTCATTGCATTTCAGGTGGAAGACTGGAACCGGGATTTTTCGCCTTGGGAAGCACCGGCGGTATTCGGAAAGGAAGGCTTCGCCGGACAAGGTCTGAAGACGCTGAGATGGCTGACAGAGGAATGTGTGCCACATATTGACCGGACTTTTGGTGTGAAAGACAGGGAACATTGGCTGATGGGCTATTCGCTTGCCGGATTATTCGCGCTATGGGCAGCATATGAAAGTGACGTGTTTTCTGGAATTGTATGCTGTTCGGGTTCATTGTGGTTCCCGGACTGGGACCATTATGTGAGGAATCATGTGATTCAGAGTAAATGTAGCGTGTATCTGAGTCTTGGCGGGAAAGAAGAGAAGACGAAGAACAAAGTAATGGCAGCGGTCGGTGACAGGACCAGGGCGCAGGAAAGGCTGTTACAGGAGGACTCGATGGTGGAATCCGTGGTTTTAGAGTGGAATGCGGGAGGGCATTTTGCAGATGCGGGAAAAAGGCTGGCTAAGAGCATGAAATGGATGTTTGGAGTGAAAAGTGGCTTATAATATAAGTTGAGGGTGTTAAGGTTTCATGGTATCATAATCAGTATAGAAGTAGATTAGAAGGTGTAATATATGGGAAGATTTGTGAATCCGGATAACAGTGCATTTCAAGTAGCACTGAATTCAAAAATCTATATAGATAAAACGGGCTTAATTGCCTGCATGAATGATGTACTGGACTCAACAGACGGATATATTTGCAATAGTCGTCCACGCCGGTTTGGAAAATCATATGCGGCGAATATGCTTGCAGCATACTATAGCAAAGGTGCAGATTCGGAAGAGATGTTTTTTGATCTTGAGATAGGAAAAACAGAAGATTTTAAGAAGCATCTTAATAAATATGATGTGATCCATATAGATGTACAATGGTTTCTGACCAATTGTGAAGAAGCAGAAAATGTTGTAGCATATATTACCAGGATAGTATTGGATGAATTGAGGGAAATTTATCCGGAAATTTTGTCTGAGGATGTAAGATCTTTGCCGGATGGGCTTTCACGGGTTAAGGATAAGACAGGACAGAAATTTATTATTATCATTGATGAATGGGATGTGCTTATTCGGGATGAGTCGGCAAATAAGAAAGTACAGGATGAATATATCCGTTTCCTGAGAAGTATGTTCAAGGGAACGGAACCTACGAAATATATCCAGCTCGCCTATCTTACAGGAATTTTACCGATAAAAAAAGAAAGAACACAATCGGCACTTAATAATTTCCGTGAATATTCGATGCTGAATGCGGGACCACTGGCCTCTTATATTGGATTCACAGAGGAAGAAGTAAAAGAACTTTGTGAGGAATATAAAAAGGATTTTTCAGAGGTGAAGCGCTGGTATGATGTCTATAATCCAAACGCAGTCGTAAATCTGATGACCGATGGAAATTTTCAGAGTTACTGGTCTGGAACGGCTTCCTATGATTCGATCGTTCCATTGATTAATATGGATTTTGATGGACTTAAAACAGCCATCATCGAGATGCTGTCGGGTGCAGAAGTCAAGGTGAACACAGCGACATTCAAGAATGATACACTTAATATAAAAAGCAGGGACGATGTGTTGACTTATATGATTCATCTGGGTTATTTTGGGTACAATCAAAAATTGAAGACTGCTTTTGTTCCCAATGAAGAGATTCGCCAGGAACTCACTGCTGCAGTTGAAAGTAGAGGATGGAATGAGATGCTGGCCTTCCAGCAAGATTCAGAACATCTGCTTGATGCAACACTGGACATGGATGGAATGGCAGTCGCTGCACAAATTGGAAAAATCCATAATGAGTATGTGTCGGTAATCCAGTATCATAATGAAAATTCGCTGAGCAGTGTATTGACGCTTGCATACTTGAGTGCAATGCAGTATTATTTTAAGCCGATTCGGGAATTGCCAACAGGTCGAGGATTTGCTGATTTTGTATTCTTGCCAAAGATGGAGTATGTAGCGGATTATCCGGCATTTATTGTAGAATTGAAATGGAACAGGAATGCGGATACGGCATTGCAGCAGATTAAGCAGAATGACTATCCGCAGTCTCTGAAGCAATACACAGGGAATATCTTACTGGTGGGCATCAATTATGATAAAAAAGACAAGGTTCACCGGTGTGTGATAGAAACTTGTAAAAAGGGATAAAATTACACAACATAACACCGGATATCCCGCAAAAGATGGGCATTTGTCCGATTGATTTTGTATGTAGGATTCGGTATAATCACTTTATATTATGTAACGTAGGGGGAGCGCTGCATGGTATATCGTTATTGAAGAGATATAAGTGGAGGTAGTGAGATGAAGGAAGCAGGGAAGAAGAGCCGTGTGATCGAGGTCTACAGTCTGATTTTTATAGACCTGTTATGTACCGGCGTTGCATTTGGACTGTCAGCCTTTTTACGTCAGGTATATGATGTAAATGGCCCTCTGGACAGAAGAAGTTCATTATTGGGATGTGTATTATCCCTATTGTGTTGCTGTTTGTATAATATTTTGGTAGATGGAAACAGGGATTTCTTCAGACGTGGCAAGTATAAAGAATTTGTTGCGGTAGTAAAATGTACTGTGACAGTCATGATTACAGCACTTGTGATCATGTTCTTCCTTCATAATACGTATACAATGTCCCGTATGGTATTTGCAGTATTTGCAGTGCTTGATGTTGTGATTACCTATACGGTGCATACATTATATAAGAAGTGGATGTTGGCATATTACAGAAAGAGCGGCGCATCTACCAAGGTATTGATCGTGACTTCTTCAGAGCGAGGTACGACTCTGATGGAGCAGCTTAAGATCAACATGCCCTGGGATTGTGATCTGATTGCCGCTGCTGTTATGGATGCCGTCAAGCTTGGTTATGATATGAATGGTGTGCCTGTAGTTGCCAATGCGGAGAATCTGTATGAGGCAGCAGGTAAAATGGCAGTGGATGAAGTATTGATTGACTTACCGGATTATCCTTCAGAGAAGATAAAGCAGCTGGTAGCTGATCTGGAGCAGATGGGTGTTACCTGTAACTGTTGCATCCATACTTTCTCCATTGATGGCGTGGAGCGAAGCATTGAGACCTTCGGTAATCGTCCGGTGGTATCCTACACCAAGACAACGATTGATTTCAGACAGGCTCTGGTGAAGAGAGCTATCGACATCGTCGGTTCCCTGGTAGGATTGATTATTACAGCAGTAATCACACCTTTCGTTGCACTGGCAATCAGGATAGAGTCACCGGGACCAA
>OHBG01000860.1_pt1 | contig 11842 bp, 8 predicted proteins | sample 1577351 | NCBI WGS metagenome assembly OHBG01 (sample SAMEA3879596, study PRJEB24766) | human gut metagenome | biome: human-associated habitat; feature: feces | place: USA | collected 1985/1987 | reverse complement strand
ATAACGTCAAATGCATTCATATCCATATAGTTTTAATTGGTTCTAAATTTACTTGTTAAGTTCATAACTAATGATGTTGCAAAGTTCACTGTTTTTAAAGTAATGAACAATAACTATTTTACCGGATAAGTTAGCAATTATTCCCATATAGAATAAAAGTAACAAATAATCAAAATCGCCGGAGCAGATCAGTGACCTGCCCGGCGATTTCCCTATTGAATCGATTCCCACTTACTATCTATCAACGGTTGGGATGAATATCCAGTTTGACTGGTTTAATCATATTTTCAGGTTCCAGAATGGTATCCAAATCTTTCTTGGAAAGAATATTATGTTCCAAAACAAGTTCATACACTCCCTTTCCTGTTTCCAATGCTTCTTTAGCTATCTTGGTAGAATTTTTATAACCAATCACCGGATTCAGGGCTGTCACTACGCCAATGCTGTTGTGCACATCTCTCCGGCATTTTTCTTCATTGGCTGTAATGCCGTCGATGCATAACGTACGCAAGGTATCGAAGCCATTCATCAACAAGTCGGCAGACTCGAAACAGCATTGCGCCATCACCGGCTCCATCGCATTCAGCTCCATTTGAGCGGCTTCGCCACTCATGGCCACACAAAGATCATTTCCTATCACCTTATAAGCCACCTGATTCATCACTTCAGGAATCACCGGGTTCACTTTTCCCGGCATGATGGATGAGCCCGGAGCCTTGGGCGGCAGATTGATCTCGTTGAGACCGCAACGGGGCCCTGATGCCATCAGGCGCAGGTCATTGCATATCTTCGACAGCTTTACAGCCAAACGCTTCAAGGCAGAAGAATAGCTGACATAAGCTCCCGTATCGGGCGTAGCTTCCACAAGATCGGCAGCCGAAACGAATGCTTCGCCGGTGAGTTTGCTCAAGTTGGCTGCACAGAGTTTGGCAAACCCCGGCACGGCATTAAGCCCCGTACCGATGGCAGTACCGCCCATATTGATCTCGTGAAGCAACTTCACGTTGCGCTCCAGATTTAACACCTCTTCCTCCAAATTGTTGGCATAGGCATTAAACTCCTGTCCGCTGGTCATCGGCACCGCATCCTGCAACTGCGTGCGCCCCATTTTGATAACATCCTTAAACTCTTCCCCCTTATAGCGAAGCGCACTGATAAGTCCGGTGAGACTGGCCACGAGACTCTTGTTCATGCGGATGAGGGCCAGGCGGATGGCCGTCGGATAAACGTCGTTGGTGCTTTGTCCGCAATTTACATGGTCATTTGGATAGCAATACTGGTATTCTCCTTTTTTATGTCCCATGATTTCAAGCGCACGATTGGCAATCACCTCATTGGCATTCATGTTGACCGATGTGCCCGCCCCACCCTGCATCATGTCGATGGGGAAGTTTTCGTGCATCTTTCCATCGATAAGTTCGCGGCAGGCTTGGCACACGGCACCCGCCACTTCATCGCCAATGACACCCAAGGAATGGTTGGTCTGCATGGCCGCCAGTTTGACGTATGCTATGGCTATTATGTAGTCTGGATAGTCACGCATCTTCTTGCGTGAGATGTGATAGTTGTTGATGCCGCGCTGCGTCTGCACTCCATAATAGGCATTGGCAGGCACTTTGAGTTCTCCCAGAAGGTCGGACTCCACTCTGTAGTTCTGTTCTTCCATCTGTGTTTGTTGTTTTAGTGAGCCGGATGGTCATGCCTTTTCTGCAAGACAAATATCAGGTGTAGCATATCGTGAGTGGGCATTCCACTCTTGCAGGAGCCGACATGCCATCCGACTTCGTTTGTTTAAGATTGATAGTTTCCTTTGAATAACTTTAGTAGGCCTTGATACGGTACATGAATCCAAGCTCTATGCGATTGGTGTTATAATCCTTCAGACCGCATTTGTCACTGTAGTCAAACCGCCGTCCGGTGTAGGCAAGGAAAACGCGGAAGTCCTGATCCTTCATGGGGTAATACTCCACGCTCCCCATGTAGGCGTATGACTTGCGATAGTCCTTATATTTCTCCACCTTGCTCACGCTGGCCGTTTCATACATGCCTTTGAGCATGAGGTTCCATTGTGGTGCAAACTGCCAGTTGGCTTTGGTGATGAAAGAATTATAATGTACGTCACTCATCCACGTAGGATGACCCGCACCATCGCTCGGAGTAAGCTCTGAACTGGCAATTTTCAGGCGATCAAGACCGTCCCAAGCCCCCATATAGTCGAAATACCACTGGAATTTGGGCAGATTGAGCTGCTGGCCGAGGATGAGCATGCGCGAATACTTATGCTTAGCTTGCGTTTGCGTACCCCACGACCAGCGCGTGTTGATGAGGCCACCGGCAAAACTTCCATTCCAATTGACAATATAGGTCAGCGGATGATTGGCAGCTTCGAGTGCCCTAAAAGCCGTACCGTCACCTTCAATCGAACGGGCACCGTCTCCGTATTCATCGACAAACTTTCCATTATTGGCATCCGAGATTTCCACGGCAATCTCCTGACTGGGCACAGGCTTAAAGGAAGCCACCACACCGGCCATGAAGTTGTCCATATTATCCACCATGTCGGAATACTGATAGATGTACATCGGGTTTTCGTCAAACTCGAATCCGCCCCATATCTGGCACATCTTACCTCCTTGCAGGCTCCACTTGTCGTTGAATTTCCAGCCCACCATCATGATGTCAGTGGCTTTGGCAAAATTGTCTTGCCCCTGGGCATTGTTGGCTTTGTTCATGCGATGGCGCAGGCGATAGGAAAGATGTTCTCCTATGTTACCTTTGATCTCCAACCTGAGCTGCTTGTTGGCGAAGCCCGAAGTCCAATCGTTGTCGCTCACTTTCTCTGTCCGAAAACTGGCGGCGTAGTTGAAGTAGACATTGAAAGCCTCGTTTTTCTTCTCCAGTTTGAGCACTTTCTCTGCCAGCGACTTGTAGTCGCCGTCATTGCCTCCCATACCTGTATTGTGGCCTTGCGCACCGGCTGTCAGTACACATGCTGTCACGGTGCCTAATAAGATTGTACGTTTCATATCGTATTGATTATTTAAGTAAGTAATGGATGAAATGGTTTAATACTCTTGGAAATACTTCTGAATCTGCTGCCAATCGTGAGTCTTGGTCAGCGCGAGCATCAAGAGCACGCGGGCTTTCTGAGGATTGAGATTGAGTGCAGCCACAAAATGGTATTTCTCGTCGTCCACCTCACCGTTCAGACAGGTCGGCCCTGTGGGGCAACGGGAAGCACGCACGATTTGGATACCGTCTTTCTGTGCCTTCTCGGCAATGGGGAACACATCCTTATAGAAGTTGCCATCACCTACACCGGCCAGCACAATACCATCAAACTTGGCATCCACAAAGGCCTTCATCGGTAGTGGAGAGCAGTTGGCATAGCCGTAAACGATGCCCACCTGTGGCAGAGCCGTGAGATTGTCCACGTTAAACTCCGAATTGATCGTGTTCCGACTGGTCACCTGACGATAGTAATAGGGCTTACCGTTATACACATAACCGATGCTGCCAAAGGTGCCGCCTTTGAATGTGGCACAGTCGGTGGTGTGGGCCTTGATAAGATCCTTGGCATCAATAAGCTGGTTGTTCATGCACACCATGACCCCATGTCCTTTCGATGCCGGGTCGCAAAGTGCAGCCACACCGTTATAGAGATTAGCCGGGCCGTCGGCACTGATAGCCGTGGAGGAGCGCATACTGCCCACCAGAATCACCGGTTTAGAGGAGTGAACGGTCAGATTGAGGAAATAGGCCGTCTCCTCCATCGTGTCGGTGCCGTGGGTCACAAGCACACCGTCATAGCCTTCGCCGTTGAGCAACTGGTTGATGCGCTTGGCCAACTGCAACCACACGTTGTCGTTCATGTCCTGACTGCCTATGTTGACAAGCTGTTCACCGCTCACATCAGCCAGTTCCTTGATTTCCGGCACTGCATTGATAAGCGTCTGGATGCCTACCTGACCGGCACTATAAGCCGAAGATGTGGAGCTCGCACTCACTCCGGCGATGGTTCCGCCCGTAGCGATGATACGGATCTTCGGTTTTGCACATACTGACAGAGAGACGATCAATGCCAGAATCATCAACATAGAAATCTTAAATGTTTTCATAATCGTTGTTGTTTAAGTTAGTATTTAGGTAATCTAATAGAAAAATCTTACAACAAGATAGCCTATCCCTATGGAGACAAAGGTGGTGATGAAGCCCGACAACTGGAACGAGTGGTTCACCACAAAGCGCCCTATGCGCGTGGTACCTGTACGGTCGAAGTTGATGGCGGCCACCTCAGTGGGATAAGTGGGGAGGAAGAAGTAGCCGTTGACGGCCGGGAACATGGCCACCAATGCAAAGGGCGGAAGCCCCAATCCAACGCCCAACGGATAGAGTGTGCGGACGGTGGCAGCCTGTGAGAAAAGCATGATGGACATGAAGAACAGGGCTACGGAGAACAAGAAAGGATATTGTGTCACGACATCGGCAATATGAGTTTTGAAGAATTCCAAGTTGCCGTTGAAGAACGTGTCGCCCATCCAAGCTATACCGAAGATGCTCACCATTGCGTTCATGCCTGCCCCAAAGACGTTTCCTTTTACGGCATCGCCCACCTTGGCCTTTCCAACAAGAAGAATGAGGGCTGCAACCGACATCATTACGATCTCAATAGTTTCGGGCATCGACAATCGGGTAAGTTCACCATCAACCATGAAGGACGGCCGCAGTGAGGGTACAGAACCGAAGACGACCACTAGCAAAACACCCAAAAGGAAAGCTAACACCGAGTATTTGGCACGGGGCTTAGGACTAGTCTCAAATTGTTCCAGCAACTTGGCATCGGCTTCCGGATTGATGATCCCCTCTTTCACCCGACGCTGGTATTCGGGATCATCGCCGAGTTCCTTGCCCACCCGATTCTGCACGAACGATGCCACGAGAATGGCTATGAAGGAAGCAGGAATGCAAATAAGCATCACATCCTTAAGCTCCACCCCTGCACCTCCCAAGAGATCGGTAGAGATGATGGCAGCTGTGGCTGCCGACACTGGACTTCCCGTGATACCGAGCGAGGCTGCTATGGCCGAAACGCTCATAGGCCGCTCCGGTCGAATCTTCGAATTGGTGGCTATCTCGGATATGATGGGAAGCAAGGAATAGGAGGTGTGGGCTGTGCCGGCCACAAGACAGAAAAGCCACGTGGTGAGCGGACCGTAATAGGTGATCTGTTCGGGATGTTTACGCAGAAACTTGGCAGCCAGTCCCACAAGATACTCCAACCCACCTGCAGCTTGCAGGGCAGCCGCTGCCGTGATGACAGACACGATGATCAGCATCACATCGATGGGCAGCTTGCCGGGCCGGAGTCCGAAAACAAAAACGAGGATAAACACCCCTACCATACCATAGATACCGAGTCCGATTCCGCCAAGTCGTGCTCCGATAAAGATAAGGGCCAGCACAATGAGTAATTGCAGTATCACCAAAAAGGTAACCATAGGCGTCAATATTTAAAAATAGTAATAAGTTTAGGTTAGTTGTCTGGAGCAAAATTAACTTGAATTTGTCGATATGTATTTACAAAATCCTGCTTTTTTTTTGTAAATTACAAAACTGTTAGTATATTTGTACATTATACCAACCAAACACAAACAGCATGAAAGACTTTCATAACCTGTCTAACTATGTGGCATCCAATAACATCAGAGACTGCTTCGGTGCCATGACAGCATATATTGCGGCCAATAAAGAAAGTATCGGAAAACTGATAAATGGTATTAAATATGTGAATTTCTATTCGCTCATCCTTGTGGTCGACGGCTTTTTAGAACTCTCGGTCAACGACGAACGTATTCTCGTGGAACAGCACGACATGCTCCGCCTCTCCCCTCATCAGCGCGTCGACTTCATCACCTGCTCTCCCGAGTATGAGTCGGAGCAGCTTTTTTTGGAAGCCGAAATGTACAAAGACATCATCCACAACGACGAAAACCTGCACCATGCCACCCCACCACAACAGTTGGAACAGCTGCTCCACATCAGTCTGAGCGAATCGAAGGCCTCCGAACTCAACGGGATATGCTCACAGATACAGAAAACTATCAGCCATCCACACCTATATAAAAAGGAGATGCTGGAGTTTCTTATCCACTTATTGCTGATGTTTGTCTCCGAAGTGTCGTCGGGCAACAAGGTGGAGCCGATGGATCTGAAGCACAAGGAGAATATCTTCAAGATATTCATGCACTTGGCCGCCAACCACTTCAGGCAGGAGCGACAAGTGAACTTCTACGCCGACCGCCTCAACATCACGCCTGCCTACCTTTCGCGCATTGTGAAAGAGGTGTCGGGCAACACCGTTTACGGCTATCTGTCGGGCTTCGTCTACAACGAGGCGTGCAATCTGCTCAAGACGACTGACAAAACGATAGGCGAAATATCCGACGAACTGGGCTTCAAAGACCAATCGGCCTTTACCAATTTCTTCAAGCAGAAATCGGGAGTTTCGCCCAAGTATTATCGCAGATAATCACTTTCTCCTTTTCTTTCTCACGCTACTGGACCAGCCGGTTGAGCAGTCCTTCACATCCGTCTTCTATCAAGTCGAGCGCCAGCTCAAAATCTTCCGGGCCGCCATAGTAGGGATCGGGTACGGCAGACTGGTTATGCCTCGTGAAGCAGTCTGACATACGGAGCACCTTCTCGCGGTCGGCTGCTGAGGCGGCACGGCCGGTGACGTTGCGGTAGTTTTCCTCGTCCATCACAATGATATGGTCGAAACGGGCAAAATCTTCATGCGGATCGAACTGCCGGGCACGATGATCGAAGCGATAGCCACGACGGCTGCCGTGCTCCCTCATGCGGCGGTCGGGCAGTTGCCCCACATGCCAGTCACCTATGCCTGCCGAGTCTATCTCGAAAGTGTCGCCCAGTCCGCGTTCGTCCACCATCTTTTGCATCACGGCGTGAGCTGCGGGCGAACGGCAGATGTTGCCCAAACAGATAAAAAGAAGTTTGGTCTTGTCTTTCGTTTGAATCTTTCCCATAAGATTGTCAATTTCGTTTGGTCGAAGCGCAAAAGTACAAAGAAATAACTACCTTTGCAAATAAAAACTCCAAAAACCGTCATGAACCGATTTACCGACAACATAGCCACCCGGCTGGCCCTCGCTCCGCACAGCGTGGAAAACACGCTCGCATTGCTCGACGAGGGATGCACCATTCCTTTTATCAGCCGCTACCGCAAGGAGCGCACGGGCAATCTCGACGAGGTGAAGATAGCCCGGATCAGCGAACTCTACGACAAACTGAAAGAACTGGCCAAGCGCAAGGAGACCATCTTAAAGACCATTGAGGAGCAAGGACAGCTCACCGACACTCTGCAAAAGCGCATCGACGACTGTTGGGACACGGGAGAACTGGAAGATCTCTACCTGCCCTACAAACCCAAACGGCGCACCCGCGCCCGGATAGCCCGCGAACAAGGTCTCGAACCGCTTGCCACACTCCTCTTGCTACAACGCGAACTGTATCCCGAACAGGCTGCCGAGCGGTTTGTCAAGGGCGAAGTGAAAGATGCAGAGGCGGCCCTGAAAGGCGCTCAAGACATCATCGCCGAGACCGTGAGTGAAGACGAGCGAGCCCGAAAGGCCGTGCGCGGCATCTACCGGCGCGAAGCGGTCATCACTTCCAAGGTGGTGGCGAAAATGAAAGAGGAAGAAAAGGCTCGTAAATTTTCCGACTATTTCGACTGGTCGGAACCTCTGAAACGATGCTCCTCCCACCGTCTGCTGGCCATGAGGCGCGGCGAAGCCGAAGAGGTTTTGCGCGTGACGATTTCTGCCGACGACGACCAATGCACCGACAAGCTTTCCAAACTGTTTGTCCGGGGCCGCGGAGCCTGCCAACACCTACTCGACGAGGCCGTGGAAGATGCCTATAAACGACTCATCAAGCCCTCTATGGAGACAGAATTTGCCGGCTTGAGCAAGGAACGGGCTGACGAAGAGGCCATCCGTGTGTTTGCCGAAAACCTGCGCCAACTGCTTTTGGCGGCTCCATTGGGGCAGAAACGTGTGCTCGGGGTGGATCCGGGATTCCGCACGGGTTGCAAAGTGGTGTGTCTGGACGGACAGGGCAATTTGCTTCACCACGAGGTGATCAAGCCTCATCCGCCCGTGGGTGATGTGGCAGGAGCTGCCCGTCAGGTGCTGCGCATGGTGGAAAACTTCCGGCTGGAGGCCGTGGCCATAGGAAACGGCACGGCATCGCGCGAAACAAACGACTTCATCCGCAGTCTGGATTTCGGCCGTGAGGTGCAGATTTTCGTGGTGAGCGAAGACGGGGCCTCGGTCTACTCGGCTTCGGAGACGGCCCGTGAGGAGTTTCCCAATGAAGATGTCACCGTGCGTGGAGCTGTGAGCATAGGCCGCCGGCTCATGGATCCGCTGGCCGAATTGGTGAAGATTGACCCCAAAAGCATCGGTGTGGGGCAATATCAACACGATGTGGATCAGAGCCTGCTCAAGAAAAGTCTCGACACCACCGTGGAACTCTGCGTAAACTCGGTGGGCGTGAATCTCAACACGGCAAGCAGCCATCTGCTCACCTACGTGAGCGGACTTGGGCCGGCACTGGCTCGCAACATCGTGGACTACAGGCGGAAAAACGGCCCCTTCACCTCGCGCGCCCAACTCAAGAAAGTGCCACGCTTGGGACCCACAGCCTATCAGCAGTGTGCGGGATTCCTGCGCATACCCGATGCCAAGAATCCACTCGACAACAGCGGAGTGCATCCCGAAAGCTACAAACTGGTGGAGCAAATGGCCAAAGACAGCGGATGCAGCGTGACGGACCTGATGAAAGACGCCGAGCGGCGCAAACGGATAAACCTCAACTGCTACGTGACGACCGAGGTGGGAATGCCTACACTCACCGACATCATGCGGGAATTGGAAAAGCCGGGACTCGATCCGCGCGGCCCGATAGAGACATTTGAGTTTGATACCAATGTACATACGCCTGAAGATCTCTGTCCGGGTATGGTGCTGCCGGGCATCGTGACCAATATCACCAACTTTGGAGCCTTCGTCGATATAGGCGTGCATCAAGACGGTCTCGTGCACATCTCCCAACTGGCTGATCGCTATGTGAGCGATCCCAATGAGGTGGTGCAGGTACACTGCCACGTGCGCGTAAAGGTGGTGGAAGTAGACTTGCGCCGTCACCGCATTTCGCTCACCATGAGAGGGGTGGAACAATGACACCTGTGCTCGGAACATTGGAAGAGAAGGGGTGTCCACAGGCAGGAACACTGTTATAAGGAGAGAGATTTTTCCGAGCAGTAGGAGTAGCGTTTTATGCTCCTGCTGTGGAGTGTTATTAGGGCCGAACGACTGTTTAAAATGTCTTGACTTCGTTTTAGCTTGTCATGTTTCTTTATTTTTAAATGTGCTTTGAATATGACAAGCTAAAGCCCGGTTGAGACAGGGTGAGCGTATATTTTCTCTTTTTTGTTCCAACAAATGCCCACTATACTTTTTTGTTTGATTTTTAGAGGACATTATTTCGGCTATTTTCGAAATCTTGCTATAGGTTTAAGACCTTTCCTCCTTCAATATCCCTCATTCTGTTTCAAGTTACCATTAAGAGAGATGGCATTCTTGGGAATAGGAAATACGATGGTGTGGTGGTCTTTCTCACTGGCGAGTGCAGTGCGTAGATCATACGAGCGGTCGAACAGACCGAAGCGTATGAGATCCTGCCGTCGCCACCCCTCCCACATCAGTTCCAACAACCGTTCGTCGAGAATGTTCTCCAAGGTGGCCGTGCGGACACCCATTCCCACCCGGTTGCGCACGGCGTTGAGCTCTGCCGATCCATCTTCACCGTTTCTCACTTTGGCCTCCGCTTTCATCAACAGCACATCAGCATAGCGGAACAGCACGATGTCGTTTCCTTGCAGTTTGCCGTCGGAATAAGCAGTGCGGTCGATTTCGTATTTGCTCATGCGGGCCCCGGCTGTCTTTTCGTATTCCGTACCCGTGAGATTGAAAGCTGTTACGGCCAGCGGACGATAGATGAGTGGAGTGCCGTCTTCCAGCAGCACTTTCTTGCCGTCGACGAGAAGCGTGTCGGCATAGAAGTTGATTGGCCAACGGGCATCGACGGTTGCGGTGCCGTAGCCGTATTTTTTCACGGTGGACAATGTGGCCACGGTGCCGTTTTCGGCATCCATGCTGATGGCCGAACCGTGGCGGTAGTGACGCGAACGGAAGAGATATTGAAACTGGTTGGTGTAGAATGTTTTCTCCATCGGGATGGTGAAGATGTTCTCTACGGAGTTTTCGTTGTGTATGGCGAAATTGGAAGCGTAGTCATCGGCAAGGCGATAGCCTGCACCGGCTATTTTGTCACAGTAAACCACGGTGGTTTGCCATGCGTTGAGGCTTCGGCCGTCCACGGTGAAAGTGATGTTGCTGCCGGCCGGATAATGGTCATCGGTGGGAGTGTCATCAGCGTAGATCTCGGCATTGAGAGCCAGTTTGGCCAGCATGAACCATGCCACCGGACGGGTGATGCGTCCATAGTAGTTGCCCTCATAGTTGCTGTGTGCCAGTGGCAGGGTTTCCGCAGCCTCTTGCAGCTCGTCTACGATAAATCGAAACACCGTGCTGCGCTTGCTCTGGGCGGTCTGGGCGAGTGATGTGCCGTGGGTAGTGACGAGCGGCACATTGCCCCAAAGATCCATGATATACCAATAGTACATGGCCCGCAGGGCTCTCACCTCGCCTTCGTAGCTCCGTCGTTGGGCTTCGGTGAGTATGTTTTTGTGGGCTTCTATTTGGTGGAGCGAACGGTTGCAGAGTATCACCACCTTATAGAGATAGTTCCATGTGGCAAAAAGGGCGTTGTCGGTCGAAGTCCACGAGTGTTCGTAGAGTCGCTGCCAGAAGCCGCCGTCATACCAGTCGCCGCCACGGATGGGGAGCATCTGTTCGTCGGTGGTGAGCGAGTTCCAGTCATAGACTCCGCGATCGGTGCCCTGAAGTCCCTGGCTTTCGTCATGGCCGCCGATGTAGTTGTATAGGGTGGCTACACAGTTGAGTTCAATGGCCTTGGCCGAGGAGTAGGCTTCAGACTCGGGCATTTGCCCTTTCGGGTCTTCATCAAGGCAACTGCATGGCAACAGTGTGCATGCAGCGAGTGCGGCTATGAGGAGGGGAGTGGTGCTGATATATTTCATGAGAATGGAGCTTAATGTGTAGGGAGATAGCGTTAAAATTGTATGCTTACGCCTAAGCTGTAAGAGCGGTAGGGAGGATAGGAACGCTTGTCGTCGATGCCAAGCGTACTGCCCACCACGTAGCTGTTGATCATCGGCGTGAGACCGGAGTAGCCCGTGAGTGTGGCAAGATTGTTTATTGAGAGCGAGAGGCGCAGACTGTTGATATAGCGGCAGTGTTTCTTCACCGGCACATTCCAGCCAACGGTCACGTAGTCGATGTTGAGATAGTCGCCGCTTTCGAGCCAATAGTCGGTGGCGGTCTGGTCGGCGATGTTGGCTTCGGGTGCCCCTTCCATGACATTGTAGGCCGGGAAACTTGTCATGTTCATGTAGGTGAGGGCCGTGCCATTGTATATCTTGTGCCCGAAAGCTCCGTTCATTTGCACGGAAATGTCGAAGTCGCGGTAGCGGAAACTTACGTTTGAGCCGAGTGTCATTTTAGGTGTGGCTTGTCCGGCTATATACCGGTCGGCCCCATCGGCTATGTCCACAACCTTGTTACCGTCAAGATCGGCTATGTCGTAGGTGTATTGCCCGTTGGCATTCTTGGAAAGT
>OHBG01000848.1_pt1 | contig 12010 bp, 9 predicted proteins | sample 1577351 | NCBI WGS metagenome assembly OHBG01 (sample SAMEA3879596, study PRJEB24766) | human gut metagenome | biome: human-associated habitat; feature: feces | place: USA | collected 1985/1987 | reverse complement strand
AATTTGTAGCCAATAAAAAGAAAAATCTCTGGAAAGCCTTATAAATCAAGGTTTTCCAGAGATGTAGTAACTATTCAAACTCCAGACAGACAGTACGGAGTATTAACGCATATAGACGATTTTAAAGGCTTTTTAACCAGTTAAGAGCAACATAGCCACATAATCTAAATTTTAAAAATGCAATAAAAATGCAATGAGTGACACGACTACTTGCTATACTTCCATCGGCTTCTTCTTGATACCAACACTATGAAAAGTCCGATTACAATTAAATATACTTTGAAAGGAAGATCACCATGAATTACAAATTAGAACTCAAACAAATCGTGGAATTTCCACGCTGTCGCATTTACCGTGACTTCATACAAACTTTAATCACTACCAAGAGCATCCGAACTACCGGGGGCTCTTTTCTTTTTTATTATCTGGTATTATGCTCCTATGCAAATTACCGCACATCCTACCGCCGGATGGAACACATTACCTATACCATTGGTCCAGGAGAGTGGATCTGCACAGTCACAGATCTTCAGGAATGGTTTCGCTGCCGTTTCCAACATCAAGCGTTGTCCATCCTTCGATTTTTTGAAGAGCAGAATTACATTACCTACTCTCTTCTCGGCAAAAACCGCCTGGTCAAATTCAAAATATCAGACTGGCCCAAAGACAATACCGTATTGGAATACAACTATCCCTGTAAAAAAGATACAGGGTTTTTCTTTTTCCCGATTGCCAAAGTTCACGAACTAATTGGCATTGGAAAATGCTCGGAAATGGATGTTATTCTGGATCTGTGGATTCATGCAGTTTACAACGATTCCTCTGTCCTGGGATCTGATTCCGGTCCCATTGTCTATTACCGGGATAATACCGGAAATCCCCTTACCAGCTTTAATGAACTGGGTGAAAGGTGGAGTCTGTCAAAGGCATCGGTATCACGACTCTTGAAGAAACTGGAGGAAAAAGAATACATTACACTTATCTCATTTACAGGAAAACACGGAAGCGTAATTTATCTCAACAATTACCTGTCCGTGATGTTTAATATCAGCGACGTTATGATTGACAAGGAGGAGATCGCTATGAAGATGCAATTACCAATCCATGTACCTGAAGAAATCACTATTGAGGATTCTGCTTCTGTTAGCGTTTCAGAAACTGTCACAGACTCACAAATCACCGTTACAAAAAATGATTCCTGCGTTCCAGATTCACACATGAAATTTATCGTGCAAAAAGTCGCAGAACTATTGGATTCACAAGGGATTCCATGTTGCCACTGCTCCAAAACCCGCTATATATTATCTCCATTATCAGCCTGCAAAGATATATTTAATACATTTACTCTAAATATTATCTGTCCCTACGGAAATGCCGCTTATCGGTTTGAGTTGTCCGTAAGTCCAGGGGATGAGTCTGCCCAAAAGATGCCTGCCGTGGCAGAGCCTTCTGCACTGAAAGGGGGGGAATAGACATGGCAAACCGCAATACACAGGGATTTCCTTCACCCGAAGAAGATCCACGTTTTCACGACACCTATCAGTTTTTACGCAGATACCGGGATGCAACCTACAGCCTGAAGGTAGTCGTACACCAGATGGAGCACCAGTTTAAGCTCCAATACGACAATGACATCGACAAATTTCTGGACTCCATCTATGCTGCCGGGGCTGATCTTACCGGAAGCGACATCGAACAACGGGCAAAAAGTATTGCCAGAAGCAACCAGATGCTGAAGCTTTTGGAATCATCCATCGATCTCCTCCGGAACAATCACAAGCATGGGGAACAGTATTACTGGATTCTCTACTACGCTTTTCTCTCTCCACAGGAAATGAAAAATACAGATGAGATATTGGATAAGCTGGCTCACCACATCACCAATATTTCCTACCGCACCTATTACCGGAAACGCAGGGCTGCGATTGAAGCACTCAGTACCATCCTTTGGGGATTTACTGCAAAAGAGACATTGGATACGCTCAACAAGTTCTTTCCAGAGTAATACATATCGCCTATCTCCTCGGCTTTTCGTAATATCATAAAAATGTTATACTAAAAAATGCAAAATATATATTGACTCTCACGGAACGTCATAGCGTACAGTTATCTTATCAGGAACAGGAGGTCAGCAACTATGAGGACAGTCAAAGAAATATCAGAACTTACAGGTATCAGCGTTCGCACGCTTCACTATTACGATGAAATCGGGCTTTTAAAACCAACACAAAAAAGTGATGCGGGATACCGGCTTTATGACGATAGGGCATTGGAAATATTACAGCAGATTCTGTTTTTCCGTGAGTTTGACATTCCTTTGAAAGAAATCAAAGCTGTTCTGGAGAATCCTGCTCTTGAAAGGAACCAGATCTTGCAAATGCAGAGAAAAATGTTGGTAGCAAAGAAAGAACGTATGGAACATCTGATTGCCAGCATTGATGATATCCTGAAAGGAGAGAATAAAATGGATTTTGCGATTTTTAGTAAAACGGAAGTTGAAGAAATGTTCCAAACTATGTTTGAACATATGCCTGACAATATGAAAGAACTTGCTGTAAAAGAGTTTGGAAGCATTGAAGAATGGAAAAAGCATTATATTAAGACAGTTTCATCAGAAGAAATGCAGAAAGGCTATGCTAAAGTTGTTGAGTGGTATGGAGGAAAAGAGCAATTCCTGTCTGTTGCCAACAATCCTATTAGCAAAGAGGCTGCAGAAAGTTACAACCAACAATTTGACAATCTTTTATACAAATTAGCAGCTAAAAAAGTATGTTCACCAGATTCTTCTGAAGTAAGAGAACTTGTTTCCGAATACGGTTTTCTTATGAAACAACTTTCACAGATAAAGAAAGAACACGGTCTGATGGTTGCACAGGCTCAATATTACCGTAATGAAAAAATCAAACCTATGATAGATGAAAAATACGGCAATGGTACAGCCGAATTCTTCGCACAAGCTTTCGAAGCATTTTATAAAGACAAGTAATCATTAGAACTACACAAAAGCACAACAATACACCATGCAGGGAATCAAAATGGTTTCCTGCTTTTTTTATGCCAACCAGTGAAAATGGCACAGAAATGACCTGCTTCTGCGATTGAAGCGTAAAATTACCCATGCTACAATAGGTATTGCTTATAGTTTTCCTTATTTCCAGCACCCATAGATGGTGCTTTTTTTGTACCTGTAAATTCAATCGCTGACAGCAGGTTCTATGTACTTTGTACGTACACTATACTTACAATACCAAACGTATCCTGTACGTACAGCCATATGTATAAAGTTTCCTATTATATATAGAAGGGAGTCAATCATGAAAACAAGGAACGAAATCTATCAAGGAGAGGGAGCCAAGCTCTTACGGTTCATTACCACTTACCATACTCTGAGGTATGACCAGGTTTTACAACTTTTCTCCCGACATGAGCAGTCTATCAAGTCATTGATTACCAGCCTCATCAAACAAGGGCGCATCATTTACGATAAAGAGCATGACCTTCTTTGTGACAGCCAGCAGTCTGCTGAGAATCCTGACTATGCTATAATTACATGCTTCTGGGTACTGCTGGATTTTAAGAAAGGTGTTGTATACCACACCAGTGGCGAATTTCCAATCAAGCTCAATTTCTTTTCGCAAGATGAACAATACGAAATCATCTATATCGGTGAAGAACAGGAGGCTCTGATCAATCATGTGATGGAAAGTATCCCATCACATGGTTCCAAACGCCTGATTGTCTTAGAATCCGAAAGCCAGGCTGCCAAAATCACCATTGATGATGTAGCCGCTTACTGCCTTGTAAATGAATCCGGTGCTGTCAGTTACTACATGAGAAAGTAGGTTATTATGACGCAAAATACACCAACCATTTACCAGCGGCTTGAAAAACTGGAAGGGGAGCTGCAAAAACTGACGAATACCGTTTACGCTCTGAAGGTCACTGATATCCAGAATTATGATAAAAATTTTGAGGAACTGAGCGTCAGTGCTGCTCTTCGGGCGGAGCGGATTGCCAGCCAGATGCGTAACCTTGTCTGTCCGGCTCTCTCCCCAAATCAAGCAGCTTATCTTCCCAAAGCGGCAGATGCACAGGGAATGCGGATTGCAGAACAGCAGGGGATTCTCACCATTACGCTTCCCGGACTGCTTCCGAAACGAAGAGTCCACACAAACACTGCATTTCTCCATGAACCGCTTAATTATATGCTTCGGGAGTATGTAAAACAAAATGCCCTGCCCCTCTATCGTGACTGCGTGATATGTTTCAGTCAAATATATGACAGGGAACTTCCTCAAAGACGTATCCGGGATTATGACAATCTGGAGTTTAAACAGATTCTGGATACACTTTGTACTTATGTTCTGACAGATGACAGCGGCTTTTTCTGTGATTCCTACTACACGACACAGCTTGGCTTAAAGGACTGTACACTGGTATCGGTTATGGAAAAAGCTGACTTTCCGAAATGGCTGCAGAACCAGAAAAATCATCACGAAAGCATGTCGGAAAATCTCCTGACTTCTCAGGCAGAAATCCGACATCGGTAAGAACCACCGCAGGGAACTTTGTTTTCTTGCTTTTTTTATCTCCAAACCACCGGAGATTTACCCAAGTATAGGCTTGCATGGGTAAGAACTGAATTGAGGTGATGCTTATTTGATAAGACCTGACACTACGAAATACCGCTTACTGGAAATGATAGGGATGTGCGGGGAATTTCCCGCAGACCAGCTAAACAGACTCATCCCAAGTGCCTCCTATGCGGAAAAACTCATTACGGATTTGAAGGCGGAACACCTCATCCGTACCCACTACCGGGATGCTCTCAGAGGCTACCGTCTTACAAAAGCTGCGAAAGAGATGCTGTTATCTGTCTCGCCGCTACGCTTCCAGTGCTATCTGACCGGCAATACCGAGACGAACCTCATCCGAAGTGAAGTATCCCGACGTATCCGCTTACATCAGAAAGCCGAAACGTATCTGACACTCCTTCATGCCGGGATTCCCTTTTATCCGGATGTAAAACCTGACATCTTCTGTAATCACCGCGAAGCTGGTTCCATCGGTATGCGAAGCCTTCCTCTTTTTTACGCTTCCAGAGAAATTAAGGAATTGGGCCCGGAGACCACGAAGATTAGGAACTCCCGCAGCATGGGCATCCTGATGGCACCGCAATGTGTCTATGTCCTTTATAACACGGGAAACGGAGTCCTGAAATGGGAATATCGAACGGAAGTCCGCTTAAACGCCTTCCTGCAGCATTACCTGCAAGGCTACCCTTACAACGGACATCCACAGATCCGGGCAATCATGACCGGAACCGACATGGAAATGGCTTTCCGGCTGTTTACCAGTACCGGAGGCTACAAAAAGAGCCTGTTTATGCTGGACACCTCCTTCGAGCATTTCCATTACCTTCCCAATACTCCGGAAGGGGAAGTGCTTTTAAAACTGCTGGTTCACCCTAAGATCATGGAAAAGCTGGACAACCTCCTGCTGTCCGATCTGGGCTGCCGCAGCGATTCAATTCCACTGGAACATGATGCCACGGATGCTTCCGGGAACCCCATCCTTCTTGCTTATGATTTTGACATGCAGCGAATCAACCGGTTCAATACCGGCTTAAATGTATACGGCAGATCCGGGAACCTGATCTGTTTCGATTTTCAGATTCCGGTCCTGAAAAAATACTTAACTGCCACAATCCATTTCTCCAGTATTGACCTTTGCAAATTCAAAAGGGGGTTTTTACATGAACCGTAAATGGTGGAAGCTCATTTATATGCTTCCGATCACCTTCTGCACCCTCTATGCAGGAGGCTATGTTGCTCAATTTATCCGCAACTATCAGACCTGGGAATCTGCCGGCAATTTTGCCGGAAACGGAACTGCCCCGCAGATCCCCTCCCCGCACCCGCTCGCCTGTCTGGATGCCCTGACTGCTTTCCCGTACAATCTGTATGGGATTTTTCTATGTCTGGCAGCTTTTGGACTCCTGACCTTCCTTCTCATGCGTATGGGATTTGACCGAAACGGGGAAATAACAGACCGGGGCCGGAACCTGAATTATTCCACAAAGGGAACCTATGGGACTTCCGGTTTTATGACTTTGGAGGAAATGCATCAGGTACTGGAGCTTACGAATGATGTCAAGAAACACAAGGGAACCATTCTTGGAAAACTGAACGGAAAAGCCGTTTGTCTCCCGAAGGATACCCGCATGAACCGGAATATTGCCGTTTACGGTGCCAGCGGTTCCATGAAAAGCCGGGCCTTTGCACGCAACATGATCTTCCAGTGTGTTGCCCGCGGGGAAAGCCTCATCATCACCGATCCAAAATCGGAATTGTACGAAAGTACAGCCACTTACCTTGAGAATGCCGGATATATCGTGAAATCCTTTAATCTTGTAAACCCGGAAAACTCGGATAGTTGGAATTGTCTGGGTGAAATTGGCGGACAGGAAACCATGGCACAGGTATTTGCTGATGTCATCATCCAGAATACCGGTTCTGCCAAAGGCGATCACTTCTGGGACAATGCCGAGATGAACTTATTAAAAGCTCTGATTCTCTATGTGGATCAGGGATTCCCACCGGAGGCAAAGAATATCGGACAGGTATACAAACTCCTGACCATGAGTTCGGAAAAAGAACTGAACAGCCTCTTTGACCTGCTTCCGGTCTCCCATCCGGCAAAAGTCCCCTACTGCATCTATAAGCAGGCAAGTGACACGGTACGTTCCGGCGTCATCATCGGACTCGGTTCCAGACTTCAGGTATTCCAGAACAAGCTGATCCGCCAGATCACTTCCTATGATGAGATCAACCTGACGCTGCCGGGAAAAGAAAAATGTGCATACTTCTGCATCACTTCGGATCAAGACAGCACTTTTGATTTTCTTTCTTCCCTGTTTATGACCTTCGTATTTATCAAACTGGTCCGTTATGCAGACACCTATGGGGAAGATGGAAAACTGCCGGTTCCGGTACATATCCTGGCTGATGAGCTGGCGAATACGGGAGCAATCCTATCGCTCAACAAAAAGATTTCCGTGATCCGAAGTCGAAACCTCAGTATTTCCTGCATTTTCCAAAACCTGCCTCAGATGCAGAACCGGTATCCCTTAAACCAATGGCAGGAAATCATCGGGAACTGCGACACTCAGCTATTTTTAGGCTGTACGGATGAGGTAACTGCTACATTTATCTCTAACCGCTCCGGTGATGTGACCGTTGGTGTCAGCAGCGAAGCCAAACAATTAAATAGCTGGAGGGTATCCGATTATACACCGGAATACCGCCAGACCAGATCCATCGGGAAACGAAAGCTCTTAACTCCGGATGAGATCCTGCGGCTCCCGCTGGATACTGCACTGATTATCCTGCGTGGTCAGAAGGTACTGCAGGTAGAAAAATACGATTACACCCTGCACCCGGATGCCCAAAAACTCATTCCCCGGAAGGCTTCCGAACATATTCCGGAATGGAGAAAAGGAGCATGTAGTGAAGAATATACGTACACTCCAACTATTCCTGCTTCCCACCCGAAAAAAACCGCTTCTTATGGAAAGCAGAAAAAGAAAAAAGCTGAACCGCACTTTGACCAGCAAAGCGTTTATCAGGAACCTGGCTATCACGATTTCCCGGATGACTTCTCAGCAGATAACTATCCGTATCACACAGACATGGTTCCTTTAGATAAAGATTCTATCATGTCATAATTTGAAAGGAGACACTATGATGCCAAACGAAACAACCAACACACCTATTTTAACTCTGGATTCCGATGCGAAGCTGGAAACAGCCCAGTCCATTTCAGACCTTACCTGGCATGAGATCCAGAATGCCTACCGTACCCGCCGGATCTTAACCGGAATGCTTGGCGGTATCGAGAAAACAGAAAACGGCAGCCTCATTGCCGTGGTTTACTACAAGGATTTCCGTACTGTCATCCCAGTAACTGAGATGATGATCCATCTCATGCAGGATGAAGCACACGATTATGGGGAGCTTGCTCTGCGGCAGAACAAAATCCTCAACAATATGCTTGGATGTGAGATTGATTTTCTGATTAAGGGATTAGATCCGAAGACACGCAGCATTGTCGCCAGCCGGAAAGAAGCGATGCTGAAGAAACGCCAGATCTTCTATCTGGATAAAGATGCTTCCGGAATGCCGAAAGTTTATGAAGACCGTATCGTGCAGGCAAGAGTCATTGCTGTTGCGGAAAAGGTAGTCCGGGCAGAAATTTTCGGTGTGGAAACCTCCATTCTTGCCAGAGACCTGTCCTTCGACTGGATGGGTGATGCCAGAGAACGCTTCCAGGTAGGCGATCACATCCTGGTACGCATCCTGGATGTGCGGGCAGACTCACCGGAGCAGGTCATTGTCCACGCAGATGTCAAAAGTGTGGAAGGCAACACCAGCAAGGAAAACATGAAAAAATGTAAGATTCAGGGAAAATACGCCGGAACTGTGGAAGACATCCATAAAGGCACCGTCTTTGTCCGGCTCTCCATCGGTGTCAATGCCATTGCCCACTCCTGCTATGACAGCCGGACAGTCGGGAAAAAGGATCAGGTATCCTTTGTGGTGACGCATATTGATGAAGAGCGTAATGTTGCCCTCGGCATCATCACCCGCATCATCAAGCAGACCATATAAGGCTTCCACCTTATTTTTAAATAGCTTTTTTTCATATACAGCACCAATTAGTCCAGCAAATACTCACGATACAGCTACATAAGGTGACAGAATAAAGTATTTTTCAGACCATTACCTTATTGTACTGAAAACGGTAACGTGTTATACTGATTCGGTATTACTGAACCGGAAAGACGGATGCATTTCGATTTTGCCCTCTAGTATCCAAGGAGGGTGATGCCCATGAATACAATGGAAGTATTGACTTTACTATTGGTAATTTTTGCGGCTTTGACTTATATAGATCGACATAATAAGAAATAGCATCCACGACCCTAGGAAAGTTTTGGATGCTATGACTTATACATAGAATATAAAATTTAACTGAGGGCATCAGATTTTGCATCTGAATACCTTTCTTGAGTTCATTATACACTGGGGGCTTTGAGAAATCAAGTCCCCCTTTTTATTACGACATTGATTAGTACCTGCATTAAACATCAGAAATTTATATTCTTACTCACTGAAACGAATTCTCTCTATCAATGAATCTTTCCTTACTGACTTTGCAATGAATATTGCCAATAACATCTGTATCACAAACAATGTTAAAATTATAATAATAGCTGCTGTTACCGGATAATGGTATGTGCTGATATCAAACATTCCTGTACGCTTTGCATATAAAAACAACGGATATCCTGCAAGACTTCCCACTCCGATACTGATAATAAGAGTGCCTACTGTATAGAATATACCTTCCAACTGGAGCATCTTCATCAACTGACGGTCCGACATTCCGATTGCCTGCATCATGCCAAGCTCCTTTTTTCGCACATGGACACTATTGATCATTGTGTTAATCAAGTTCATAATGCTGATTGCTGCCAGAATGATGATAAATGCATAACATGCACCTCTAGTCATCTGTATGGCATTTTCCCATGTATCGTACTCATTCTTCCAGGTACGCATCTGCAGTCTGCCTGATCCATCCACAATAGCCTGTAGAGATGCTTCCAGTGCCTCATCATAATCCTTATCTGCAATCACCTGAAAATAGCTGGAAGAATTATTTATGGTAAGTTTCTCTGCCTCTTTTGCCATGATAAGACAGTTATAGTTTGTCAGACCTGTTCCATATTCACCAATTGCTGCCACTTCAATCTCTTTTTGAAAGGTATTATCTCCATCATGAATATTGAGTTTCAGCTTATCTCCCACTTTAATATCTGGATACCAGTGAAGTAGCGCGCGGTCCAGAATCACTTTATCCCCGGATTTCAATTCCTCGTATGTGACATTGCCTTCAGTGATTCCTTTTTTCAGCTCTTCTGCGTATTCTTCCGGCACTCCATTGATAAATTCGGTTCCAATTTTTTCTTCAAAAGGTCCTCCTGATACCTTCAACGCGGTAAACACATCTACCCGCTCAACACCGTCAAGCTCCTCTATCTGCTGCTTTAGTCCTTCATTTAATGGATTATTCTTTTGAACCTCCGCCCATTCATATTCAGGATGCTCTTTATTCCCGGATTCCACAATTGGAGAAATCTCATATTGCCCCACAATCGAACTCTTTGCACTTTCCATCGGATTTGCACAAGACAGCACCGTTGCTACCATCATGACAAATATTCCGGTAACGGCCATAGATACAATCGTGATAGTACTCTTCTTTTTATTCTCTGCAAGATTTCTCTTGGTCAGTCGTCCGATATTCAGAAATTGATATCCCTTCCTGCTGCTTTTCTGTCGCTTACTGCCTCCCTGGTAACGCATAGCTTCTATTTCTGATACCTTCGCCGCCATACGCATAGGCTTCATCAGTGACAGATACACTGTACACAGAGTCACTGCAATTGCCAACAGATAAATCCACCAATAATAAAGTTGGACTTCTCCTTTAGCTACAACCTTGTATGCCTCTGTTATAAGTACGTTTGAATCCTTTGCATGTTCTACAAACTGGAGAAGTACAACTTTCACAGCAACTGTTCCGATCAAAAGTCCTATCGGAATGGCAAACAACGCCACTCCCATTCCCTCTCTTAGTACGATTTGTCTAAGCTGCCGTTTCGTAGCCCCGATTGCCTTTAACTTTCCAAATTCCCGAACCCTCTGGTTCATAGATACATAATAAACACTATAAATTGTGATAATGCCCGCCAATACAACAATAAGCATGATTCCTACAATCACCGGAATTGTAGCCGGATCCACATAATTTGCTGCAAGATACTCTTTATTAATATTCATGTCATCCTCGGAAATCCCGAACTGTCTGGCAATATTCTGTATCGTCTCTGTATAATCTGCAGTCGTATTTCCTTTCTGTCCATTCACCTGAAGTAAAAACCGATATTTCACCTGTTCTACCGGTATCTCCGCTTTCAGAAAGGCCTCTGAAACCAATGATGTATATTGTTTTTGTTCTTTGCTGCTCTCATTATCTGCTAAAAAACCACAGATTCGAAAGTCTTTCTCCTTCGTATAATCCAGTCCGTCATCTTTCAGAATCTGATAAGGTACTGTGATAGTGTCACCGATTTTCCCATTCTGTCCTAATGCTTCCAGTATTCCTTTTGAAACCACAATATCATTTTCTTTCTGCGGAAGTTGCCCCTCTTTCAGCTTCACTTTATAAAGTTCCATCCCTGTTCTGTCCATATACATCATGGAAACCGTCGCATCTTCCAGATTCATGTACCCCGCATCGCTGCGGAGTCCGTAAGTTTTCACATCATGATGTGCCGCCAGTTTCATAACTGTACTCTCGTCCACGTTCCGATAAAGGGCATGCCATGTTGGATAAATCTTATTGATTACCGCAAAGTTCACTTCCACCATATCTTTTCCGATTGATGGGATTACGAACAGCAGTAATGTTGTCAGGATAATGGCAATTCCAATCAGTATGTTTTTGCTCTTATAATGCCGCATATTGCAATATGCAACTCTGGTCGTCATCTTCATTATCTTCTCACCGCCTTGCCATCTTCAATGATAATCATTTCATCCGCCATCTGGGCAATCGTTTCATCATGGGTAATCATGATAAGCGTCTGCCCGAAATCCGACACGCAGCTTTTCAATAGGCTCATAACCTCTAGCTCAGTCTGGGAATCAAGGTTTCCCGTCGGCTCATCCGCGAGGATCAGCGGCGGTTCGTTCGCCAGAGCTCTCGCGATAGCTACGCGCTGTCTCTGTCCGCCGGACATCTCATTGGGCATGTGTCCGGCGCGTTTTTCCAGCCCCACGCACTCCAACAGTTCCATGGCCCGCTCCGTCCTTTTCCTTTTCGGGATCCTCGCGTAGGTCATCGGGAGCTCCACATTTTTTAACGCCGATGTCCTGGAGAT
>OHBG01000847.1_pt1 | contig 12033 bp, 9 predicted proteins | sample 1577351 | NCBI WGS metagenome assembly OHBG01 (sample SAMEA3879596, study PRJEB24766) | human gut metagenome | biome: human-associated habitat; feature: feces | place: USA | collected 1985/1987 | reverse complement strand
CCCGCCACACCAAATTACAGCAGAGCGATATCCACGCCCGGAGTATCGGTCACACGGCCGATGACAGTAGCCTTGTCTCCATGAGATGCGAGAATGTCAATAGCTTTCCGGGCCTCAGTCTCATCCATGGCAAGCACCATTCCGACACCCATGTTATAGATATTGAACATCTCGCGATGCTCGATATTGCCATGCTTCTCCAGGAAACGGAAAATAGGAAGAATCTCCCAAGTTCCCTCATCCACATGAATACCCTGGCCCTCCTGAAGGATACGAGGGATGTTCTCATCGAATCCGCCGCCGGTGATGTGGGCAACACCATGGACGTCACAGTTCCTGATGACATCCAGAACCTGTTTCACATAAATTCTGGTAGGGGTCAATGCTACCTCTCCGAGAGGTTTGTCACCCAATTCAGGATAAACCTTGTGAAGATCGAGAGCTGCATCAGAGAAAATCTTGCGGACAAGACTGAAACCATTGGAATGAACACCGGAAGAAGCGATTCCCACGAGGACATCACCCACCTTGACCTTCGTTCCGTCAATGAGTCTGGACTTCTCGACAACTCCCGTGGTATAGCCGGCGATATCATACTCTCCGGCACTATACATACCCGGCATCTCGGCAGTCTCACCTCCGATAAGCGCACATCCAGCCTGACGGCATCCCTCGGCGACACCTGAAACGATAGCCTCGATTTTGGCAGGAATATTCTTTCCTACTGCCACATAATCAAGGAAGAAGAGAGGTTCCGCACCCTGAGCAAGAACATCATTGACACACATTGCGACAGCGTCAATGCCAATAGTGTCATGCTTGTCCATCGCAAATGCGAGTTTGAGTTTGGTTCCGACACCGTCAGTTCCGCTCACGAGAATCGGTTCCTTAATGTTCAGAGCTGAAAGGTCGAACATTCCGCCGAATGCACCAATGTTACCCATCACGCCCAGACGAGATGTCGAAGCCACATGTTTCTTGATACGTCTTACAACATCGTATCCGGCTTCAAGGCTTACGCCCGCTTTTTCATAATCTACTGCCATAGATGTAAATATTTTATGTTTTATATTTTCTAAAATTTGCCGTCTTTGTTAGCCTCATCGAAACTGGCATAAAGGGACGTAGGATAATTTCCGTTGAAGCATGAAAGACAGAGGTCACTCCTCTTTCCGGCCTCGAAGAGGGACTCCTCGGAAAGGAAGGTCAGTGTATCCGCTTCTATCGCCTGTCGGGCCTCATCCAAAGTCCTTCTGGCACAGAGCAGTTCATCATAAGTGGAGATGTCCACACCATAGAAGCAAGGGAACTTGATCATAGGGCTGGCAATCCTCACATGGACCTCGGTCGCACCGGCCTCACGGAGCATCCTGACGATTCTTCTGGAAGTGGTACCGCGTACAATCGAGTCATCGATAAGCACTACCCTCTTTCCTGACACAATACTCTTCACAGGGGAAAGTTTCATCTTCACGCCCTTGTCCCTCATCGCCTGTGACGGCTGGATGAACGTCCTACCTATATACTTGTTCTTGATGAGTCCCATCTCATACGGCAGACCGCTAGCCTCAGCATAACCCATTGCAGCACTGAGACTTGAATCAGGCACACCAACAACGATGTCAGCCTCTATAGGAGACTCCTTGAACAGGAGTTTTCCGGATTCCTTGCGGAAAGTATGGACGTTCATATTTTCGATATCACTGTCCGGACGCGAGAAATAAATATATTCCATCGCGCACATGGCGTGACGCTGATACTCGGAATAGCGGCTGCTCCTGACACCATGATGGTCAATGGTAATAATCTCACCAGGTTCAATGTCCCTGATGAATTCTGCGCCAACGGTGCTGAACGCGCAGGTCTCGCTGCTGACCACATATCCGTCCCCGAGCTTGCCGAGAGACAATGGTCTGAGGCCATATTTGTCACGGCAGGCATAAATCCTGTTCTGAGTCATGATGACAAAGGCGAAAGCGCCTTCAATCATGTTCAATGCCTCCATTATAGGATAGATACGAGGTTTCTTGCGCTCATGCGGATCCTTCTTTATAAGGTGCGCCAGGACTTCACTGTCTGAAGTGGACTGGAAAAGGCTTCCCTTGTCCTCCAGATAGCGCCTGAGTAAATCAGAGTTTACGATGTTTCCATTGTGTGCCAATGCGAAATCCCCTGAATTATGTCTGAACAGGAACGGCTGCACATTCTCGATTCCGCCGCCTCCGCTCGTAGAATAGCGGACATGTCCGATAGCCATATCTCCCTGGAGTTCAGAAAGATTGCTGTTATTGAACACCTCGGTAACAAGGCCCAGGCCTTTCACACGGCGCAAATGTCCTTCAGCATTGACAGAAACTATTCCGCAGCCTTCCTGGCCCCTGTGCTGGAGGGAATGGAGGCCGTAGTAGGTTACCTCGGCCGCATCCTGCACGCCCCATACGCCGAACACGCCGCACTCCTCATGCAGTCCGCGGAACGGCTCGCCTTCAAGGCCCATGCCGCTCATTATCTTATCTCTAATTTCCATATTCAGCCATTTAATTCAGCCTTAAGGCGTTCATATACAGTATTGTAGCCCTGACCTACCTTTCCATTGTCGTGACGGAAACGGTCCTTGTCCAGTTTCATTCCTGTCTCGATATCCCAGAAACGGGCACTGTCCGGAGTAATGTCATCTGAAAGGATAATCGTTCCTTCAGGTAGTCTTCCGAACTCGATTTTGAAGTCCACAAGAGTGATGCCTATCTTACGGAACACAGGAACGAGGACATCATTGATTTTCCTCGTAAGCCTGTAGATCTCAGCGAGTTCAGCCTTATTGACAAGACCAAGCGCGATGGCATGGCTGTCATTGATGAGGGGCTCTCCCAAATCCTCGGACTTGTAGCACAGATCTATCACCGGCTCATCAGGAACGACCCCTTCATCCATTCCGAGGCGGTGCGCCATCGAACCGGCAATCACGTTTCTCACAATGACTTCCATGGCGATGGAGTCCACACGTCTGCAAATCTGCTCGGTGTCTGAGATTCTTTCAATGAAATGAACAGGAACTCCCGAATCGGCCAGCAGTTTGAAAATCATGCTGGAGATAGCATTGCAGTATAGTCCCTTATCCTTGATAAGAGCCTTCTTTATCTTGTAATATGCCGTAATGGCGTCAGTATATTGGATGATGACCTTATCAGGCTCATCAGTGGCATATACCTTTTTGGAAACGCCGTTATGGATCATTTGAGTCTTTTCCATTACTCTCCTCTGAAATATTTCACTGCATTGTCAAAGAGCGGCTGCTCAAGATTTGCAGCAATGTTCTTGAACAGGTTGTTCTCATAACGCTCCGAGTGACCCATCTTTCCAAGAATCTGGCCATTCTTGCTGATGATACCCTCGATTGCATAGTACGAACCGTTAGGGTTGTTCGGAGAACGCATTGTAACATCTTCATCGATAGGCTCGGCATACTGGAATGCAACCTGGCCATTCTCGAAGAGTTCCTTGGCAAGTTCCTCATTGACAACAAATTTACCCTCTCCGTGGCTGACAGGAATGCCATAGGTATCACCGATATTCATACCTGCGAGCCAAGGTGAATTGACACTTGCGACGCGGGTGAACGCAATCTGTGAGATATGCCTGTTGATATCGTTCCTGAACAATGTAGGAGAATCCTTGGTCACACAGCCGAGATGTCCGTAAGGAAGAAGTCCCGACTTGACGAGAGCCTGGAATCCGTTGCAGATTCCGAGGATGAGACCGCCGCGTGCGATGAGAGCCTCGACAGCAGCCGCAATCTTCTCATTGTTAAGGACATTGGCAATGAACTTGCCGCTTCCGTCCGGTTCGTCGCCGGCAGAGAATCCGCCGCAAAACATGAGAATCTGGCACTCATCAATGTTGCGCTTCATTTCATCGATGGAGTCGAACACATCCTGCTCGGTAAGATTGCGGAATACGCTCATCTTCACCTTCGCGCCTGCCTTGCGGAATGCTTTTGCGGTATCATAATCGCAGTTTGTTCCAGGGAACACCGGCAGGTAAGCCACCGGCTCCGCTATTTTCTCGCCCTTGTATCTGAGGTCCTGCTTCTTGGCCTTGAACGGCTTGACGCCTTCCATTCCCTTAGGCAGGAGACGCTTCATGTCAGGAGTGCTCGTTGCAGGATAAACCTTCTCGTAACGGTCAAATGCGCTCTCGACCAGAGCATCCATCGGGATATTCTTGCCATTGATACGAATATTTCCGTCAACGCCTGAAGTAACCACACCGAGTAACTGTGCATTTTCGAAGTCAATGTCAGATTCGGTTTCGATGATGATTGAACCGTAGCTGTAATTGAAGAGGTCTCCATCTGCGACATTGACATCCACTCCGAATGAATTTCCGAAGGACATCTTGCAGAGGCCTTCCGCAACGCCGCCGAAGCCGACAGCCCATGCAGAAACCGCATTACCCTTTTCAATCTGCTCTTCGACGAATGCCCAATTGCGCTTAAGCTGTTCTACATCAGGCATATAGTTCTTGAGCGGAGTATGTTTTACAAGCCAGAGCTTGTTGCCTTCCCATTTCAGTTCAGGAGAAATGACATTACCTGCATTGACAGTAGTGATACCGAAGGAGATCAATGTCGGAGGGACATTGATGTGCTCGAAGGTGCCGCTCATCGAGTCTTTTCCGCCGATAGACGGCAGTCCGAGCGCGATCTGCATCTTCAGTGAACCGAGGAGCGCACTCATCGGCTTGCCCCAGACCGCAGGCTCGTGGGTCATTCTCTCGAAATACTCCTGGCATGAGAATCTCATCTTCTCGAAATGGCCGCCGGCAGCAACTACTTTGGCGCAGGCCTCAATCATTGAATATGCGGCTCCGTGGTATGGGCTCCACTTGGAAATCACAGGGTTGAAGCCGAATGCCATCATGCTCGCGGTATCGGTATAACCGTCTGTAGGGAGTTTCTGCACTGAAACCTGCGTTTCGGTAAGCTGAAGTTCTCCACCATAAGGCATGAGGACTGTAGAGCGGCCGATGGTAGAGTCGAACATCTCTATCAATCCCTTCTGGCTCACCACGTTGGCATCGCTCAAGTTATTCACGAGCTTTTCCTTAAGTGACTCGCCCTCTACTTTCCTTTCGAACGGATTCTTCTCCTCTACAGCAGCGATTCTTGCCTTTGCGTAATGCTTGGCACCTGCGCTGTCAATGAATTTTCTCTGGAGGTCTGCTACGACCTTTCCGTTATAGTACATTCTCATGCGCTCAGTATCAGTAACATCCGCAACATGAGTAACTTCGATATTCTCGCTGTGGCAATATTCCATGAACTCAGCCTCGTCCTTAGCCTCGACAACGACAGACATTCTCTCCTGAGACTCACTGATGGCAAGTTCAGTAGCATTGAGTCCATTATATTTTACCGGAACCCTGTCGAGATAGATGTCAAGACCATCGGTAAGCTCACCGATTGCTACACTCACTCCGCCGGCACCGAAGTCATTGGACTTCTTGATGAGCCTTGTCACTTCCGGACGACGGAACAATCTCTGGAGTTTTCTCTCTTCAGGGGCATTTCCCTTCTGGACCTCACTTCCGCATGTCTCAAGTGACTCCTCCGTGTGTTCCTTGGATGAACCGGTTGCACCACCGATACCGTCACGGCCTGTACGACCTCCGAGAAGGAGGACCACATCGCCTGGGGCTGGTGATTCGCGGCGGACCTTGTCAGCCTTCACGGCTCCTACGACAGCACCTACTTCGAGACGTTTTGCCGTATATCCCTCGTCATAGATTTCTCTTACATGAGTTGTGGCGAGACCGATCTGGTTACCGTAGCTGGAATATCCGTGAGCGGCCTTCTTGGTAATCACGCGCTGTGGCAGCTTGCCCTGAAGTGTCTCGGCAACAGGCTTGTAGATGTCGCCCGCTCCGGTAACACGCATTGCCTGGTAAACATAAGAACGGCCTGAAAGAGGGTCACGGATTGCACCGCCAAGACAGGTGGCGGCACCTCCGAACGGTTCGATTTCAGTAGGATGGTTGTGAGTCTCGTTCTTGAACATGAGAAGCCATTTCTCAAGTCTTCCGTCCACATCCACATCTACATAAATGCTGCATGCATTGTTCTCTTCGCTGACCTCCATGTCGTCGAGCAGACCTGCCTTGCGGAGATATCTGCCTCCGATAGTAGCCATATCCATGAGGTTAAGGCCCTTGTTCTCACGGCCGAGCTCTTTTCTCATCTTGAGATAGAGATTCAGAGTTCCGTCAATGTCTGCCTTCATGAAAGACTCCTCTACCCCGATTTCCTCCAGTTCAGTGGTGAAGGTGGTGTGACGGCAATGGTCACTCCAGTATGTATCGAGGATACGGAGCTCAGTCTCATTAGGTTCACGGCCTTCCTCAGTGAAGTATTTCACCACTTCACGAAGGTCATCGGCATTCATTGCCAAGCCCATCTTGCGGCAGAACGGCTCCAGGTCAGCCTCTGTCATCTGGGTGAATCCCTCAAGTACCGGTACCGGCTTCACTGAAGCAATCTCAGTATCAGTCAGCTTGGTAAGGTCCTTCTCTCTGGACTCGACGGCATTGATATAATAATGCCTGATTCTTGCGACTGTCTCTTCGTCAGTTTCTCCTGAAAGGATAATCAGTTTGGAACTCTTGATGTGCACATCTGCCTTAGGGTCAATAAGATGCACACAGTCAACAGCGGAAGCGGCCCTCTGGTCGAACTGTCCCGGGAGGAACTCGACTGCGATGTACTTGGTTCCCGTCAGGTCACACTCGTCGGTAACATTGTCAGTGACGATTTCTCCGAAGACGCTGTAGCGGCTCTTTTCGAGAAGTTCCGGCGTGAAGCCGAAGAGGTCATAGACATTCAGAAGTCTCAGTGATTTGAGGTCAAGCTGGAGATTCTCATTCAGCTCAGCCCTGAGGCTTGCGGCCTCAACCTGGAATTCAGGATATTTTTCAACAAAAATCCGGTAATTGTTTGCCATCGTTATATTTTGTTTGTCAATTTCCAATATTTTCAGCCCCGGCCGGGCCTTCACCCGCGGGGCAATGTTTATTTCACGAACTTGTCAGCCCAGTCCTTTTCGAAATTTGTCAATGTCATCGGGACGTAGGTTATATGTGCCATCTTGCGTTTCGGACGAGATACCGTCTTTCCGTAAATGTGGACAAAAACACCTTTCCCCGCCTCGCCGCAATACGCGTTGTCGCGCTTCGCGGTATTCGAGACTGCACCTGCCGCAGGATTCGTCCAATGCTCGGCATAGGCCCTGTCAATGATTTTCCACGTGGCCTCAAGGTCCTGTCCCAGAATGTTTTTCATTATCGTAGGACACAGAAGACGAGGCTGCGTCAATGTCTTTCCGAGGAGGAAGTTGCAGAGTTCATCGTATTGTGATGAGGAGCATCCTTCGATGGTATAGTGTCCGCTGTTGTGCGGTCTCGGAGCCATTTCATTGAATACGAAATCGTTGCCCTTGATAAACAGTTCTATCGCCAGAATGCCCTTGTAGTCACAGCCTTCCATAAAATGCTCACAGGCATTGACAATGCGGGAGCAAAGTTCTGTCGGCATCGGTTCTTCTCCGGTATAGAGGGTTTCGGCAGGCACGACGCACAGGTCGAGGATTCCGCCTTTGTGGACGTTGCGGCCTATCGGGAAGTGGATTGTGTTCTTGCCGTCACGCACCATGATGACGCTGCATTCGTAGTCGAACGGAACGAAGGCTTCCAATATGCATGGAACATGGAGCAGTTCCGCTGCCTTTTCGATGTCTTTGTCTTCCCGGATGACTGCTTGGCCATGTCCGTCATATCCCAGCCTTCTGGTTTTCAGGACGCAAGGCATGCCGATAATCCTGACAGCATCACGGAGTTCAGCGTACCTGTCGGCATCCGTCATCGGACGTTCACACCCGCATTGACCTTCGCCACTGCCGTCAGGCACTTCTGCGCAGTCCTCGCTTGCGGTGCACGCCGGCAGCGGAATATATTCCGGAACCGGGAGGCCGTGGCGCTTGGCGTTGTTCTTTTCGCGCAGGCGGTCCTGGGAGTCGAAAAGCGGCGCAATTCCCTGAGGGATATTGTATTTGCCTTCCAGATGACGGAGAATGTCACCTGGTACGTTTTCGAATTCATAGGTGAGGACGTCCGTCATGTCGCCGAGTTTCTCCAGGGCAGCCAAGTCGTCGTATTCAGCGATTATATGCCCGTCACATTCAGCGAATGCTGGAGCCTCAGAATCCGGGTCAAGTGCATAAACGGAAGCACCTTGGCGGTGAGCCGCCTCTGCGATCATGAGACCGAGTTGCCCACCTCCTATTATGCCGATTCTTTTAGTCATTTGTTAAGATTTTTGGATTCTTCTATCAGATTTCAGCCTTGAGTACAGAATCCGTCTGATCTTGTCGGAATTTCTCCAACTTGCGTGCGATGTCCTCGCTCTGAAGCGCAAGTATGGATGCGGCTATCAATGCTGCATTCTTGGCTCCGTTGATTGCGACCGTAGCGACCGGCACGCCGCCTGGCATCTGTACTATGGAAAGAAGAGAGTCGAGTCCGTTAAGAGCGCGTGATTTCACAGGGACTCCGATTACTGGTAGTGTAGTCATGGCTGCGACCATTCCCGGAAGATGGGCCGCCCCGCCCGCTCCGGCTATAATGACGCTTATGCCTCTGTCTTTTGCAGTTTTGGCGTATTCGTACATAAGATCAGGTGTCCTATGTGCGCTCACGACCTTCTTCTCGAATGGGATTTCGAGTGTTTTTAGCATTTCTTCTGCGCCCGACATGACTTCATAGTCACTTGTAGAGCCCATAATGATTCCGACTTTCATATATAAATAAAGAGTATATCTGTGTCTGCTGCAAAAGCGTCGCAAATATACTCTTTATTCGTGGCATAACCAAAAAGCCTGAGTGCAATATTTTTATAAAATCATTTTACCCTAAGTAACGTGAAAAAAAATAACCTGCCTAAGATTAGGAGAAGATTTTCGAGGATAGATCTATTTTCGAAGAAGGAGTGTGCCGGTGGCACATGACTGATGAGAAAACAGATATAGACCGAAAAGATTCCTTAAGATGAGGCAGGTTATTTTTTGAAGGTTACTAAGAGCCGCAGGCAGTCAAACTTGCGGGAACTTGAGGGGCCCTCGCGTAACTTGATGGGGCCGGATTATTTTACAGGCTTGTTCGGGGATGCCTTGAGTGCCTTCTTGATTGTCGGAAGGAGAGCCTTAGCATAATAAGTCACTCCAAGGTCAGTGAAATGGACTCCATCCACGGTACCTTCCTTCATTTCATCCAGAAGTTTGTCGCCGGAAACATAATATACGCGTTTCTCTCCTGCCCTGCGGAGCGTTTCATAGAACGCTTTCTGGGCATTGTTTCTTGCGATTATATCCTCGCGCTCAGCATGGTTCAGACGCATTGTCGGGCAAAGCGGATGCTCCACGATAATTACCGGCACGTCCGGATGCGCATCACGGATGATGCGGAAAAATTCCACACTGTGAGCCTCGATGCGGTCAGCCTTACAGTTCGGAGCATTGTCCAGCACATAGAGAGCAGGAGTTTCCACAGATGCCATCAGCTGGGCGATATCCAGGTCGAGGAGAGCGTTGCCGCTGAAGCCAAGATTGATAACCTCGATGTCGAGGGCTCTCTCTATCAATGATGTATTTACCATTCCCGGACGCGAAACGCAGCCTCCCTGGAGAATACTTGTACCGTACATCACTATCGGGCAGCCTCTTCTAGGGCTGTCAACCTGAGGCTTACTGATGACGCTGGAATTGTCAACACCGATTTCAAGTGATGTAACCCCATCATACAGCGAGAGATAAAGCATATATTCACGTTCCTTGCGGTCCATGTTCTGCACAAGTACGGATTCCGTGGTTTTCTGGCCTTTCGTCGGTCTGCCGACACCAGTAAAGTACCATTTGCCTTCGTCGAGAACATACAGGTCAAGGCCTCTGATTCCGGACGGCGCCATGTGGTTCATTTCCATTTCGAAAAGCGAGGTCCATCTGGCCTTGATAATCGGGGAATCAGTACGGAAACGCACGTAAATGCCGGCCGAGTGAAGTCCGTGACGCCAAAGATCCGGTCTTGTAGTCTTCTCATAAGAGGCCGGAAGCCTGTCGTAAGGGGTCAATGTCTCCTGTGTGGCTTTTCCGCCGATTAGAAATTCCGTGGCATCGTGGAATACGATTCCGTCTTTTTCCGGTTGTCCGGCTTGTGCGGCAAATGCGAAGACCAGCATTGACGCAGCGGCGAATGCAACCGCCAAAATTCTTCTTTTCATCATGATTATGTTGGTATTGTGTAATGTTAATCTCTTCTGTCATTGACAAAGTTCTTGACATCATTCCATTTGTAGTAAACGCCTGATACCGGTTCGAGTCCTGCTATCGTGCGCTCTTCGTCGTTATATACGAATTTTACCAGAATATCCTGCGATTTTTTGCTCCTGTAGAATATTATCTGCAGGTTGGATGCGAGCGGGATGTTCATCGGGTTGTTCCACCTGGCCGGGATTTCGTCGAATGACACGACATCTCCTACGCCGCTGAGATGCAGGTAACTTGCGAGTGAAAGCAGCGGGTAGTCGTGTCCGAATTTCAAATCGGCGGCATAGCGGCCTGTGGACAGGGCTTCGTCAGCTTTTTTCACAATATCATTGACAAGAGGCTTTATGCTTTTCATCCTTTCCGCTCCGAATTCGACGGAATTGCATTGGCGTATATACAGTTCGCGGTTGTTGTAGTCCCACCATTTGTAGATTACGTCTTCCGGCAGGTGCCTGTAAACGTTCGCGTCAATGCCGGAGGATCTGGCGATTCGTGCGACACCCCATATTTTTTCCTGGAATTTGTCAATGTTGTCCACCATTTTTCTGGCGGCAACGGGGTCCGTGAACAGGTTTTTCATTACCTGAACGGTGTCAGTAGGCACTTTCCTAAGCGGTTCCAACATGATTCCGGAAGCCTTGCGGATGTGTTCTGACGGATGGTCGCTGACATATTTCATTATCACGTCGTCGCTGTCTATCTCGAATTTCAGGCCAGGGCGGCGTCTTATCAGTTCTCCCGTAAAGTTAGCCATGCTGACGAGACAGCGGTGTACCGTGCTGGACTCCACGCGTATGAGTCCGCTCCCTTTCTTGAATACTTGCGGATAATTTTCGAACATCCTGTCAGCCAATTCCCTGTGCTCCCACTCGCCGAGTCGTGTAAGATGCCCGTCAGCGCCATGGTGCACTTCTGCCACAGTCCTGGTTTCGTTCAGCAGTTCTTTCCCTTCTTCTGTCAGTAGCCCTTCCTTCTCTGCTTTTTCCAGTATTTCAATGACATAGGTGTAGTTCCCAAGTCCCCAGTCTGTCCTGGAGCCATGTCTTCCGTAATGGCTTATATAAACAGGTTCGTATCCTTTCGGGGCCTGTGTCACCTGCATCGTCCTGAATTCATAAGGATGTGTATTGACTCCTGCTCTGTCGTTGTCTTCGCGGAGCATCTGCATCGGCTGGAATTGTAGCAGTACTGCAAGTAGTAATGGAAATGATAGCATAATTATTCAGTGTTATTTTATCTTACATTTCAATATTATTCAATGCCTTGTCTATTTCAACGCGGCCCTGCGGATTTACCGTCGGTTAGTATATTTCCCGATGGTCTTCATGTTCCCGACTACATGTTTTCCTCAGGCTTTCCATGTCAAATCTTTTCAAAGATACGAAATTTTCTTATTTTTTCTTGCCACCCTCTTGTTTTTTCCAAAAATATGCGTACCTTTGCAATCCACTTCACCGAAAAGATGAAGCGGGCGAAATAAAATTCGACTTTGGAGAGATGGCAGAGTGGTCGAATGCGGCGGTCTTGAAAACCGTTGATCTTAACGGGTCCGGGGGTTCGAATCCCTCTCTCTCCGCAATAAACACTGAAAATCAGTAAGTTGTAAAACAAACACCCAATTTTACACCCAAGAATGTAAAATTGGGTGTTTTTGTATTATTTAAGA
>OHBG01000836.1_pt1 | contig 12175 bp, 6 predicted proteins | sample 1577351 | NCBI WGS metagenome assembly OHBG01 (sample SAMEA3879596, study PRJEB24766) | human gut metagenome | biome: human-associated habitat; feature: feces | place: USA | collected 1985/1987 | reverse complement strand
CCGGTGTTTTTGAGATGCCGGAGTAACTCGACGGGAGTGTCGAAACGAAGGGTGCATTCCTCTTGTTCGAAAAGTTCGACCCGAAAGTGTTTTTCGAACAATCGTTTTAAATCGGCAGACTCCCAATAGGGCATTTCTACGGTCATTAAAGATTGTATTTCGGGCAGATTGCCGGCTGCGAATGTGCTGACGGCGATCGTGCCCGTATCGGACAAATTGCCGGATATGCGTTTCAAGAATCCTTCCAAATCGGTGAACCATTGAATCGTCGAAGCGGAGGCAATCAAATGGTATGTTTCGTCGAAATCGATTTTTTCGGCATCGCCTTCCATGAAATTCAACTGTTTGAACGGTAGTGCGGTTATGTAGTCTTTCATTTCGGGCGACAGGTCGTTTATCGTGAATCGGGCATCGGGGAATCTGTCGATGAGACAGCGGGTCAGTTTCCCTGTTCCGCAACCTATTTCCAGTATATTGTCGATGCATTTGTTCAAACGGCTCGGAATCTTGTCGTTCAGCTGTCGGGCTATCCGGCTTTGGATAAGGCCTTCCCGTTCATAGGTGGAGGCTGCGTTTCCGAAGCTGTTTTTAATGGTCGCTTTGTCGAGCCTATTTTCCAACACAACCGGGCGGAAATGGAAAAAATGGGGTTCGTCCAGCTCTTGAACGACCGTTGTCCCTTCCCATGCGTTCACTTGGTTTCTTGCGGGAAATATGAGGTCTCTTGTCCCGATTATCGCTTTGTCCCAACGGAAACGGGGACGAGGGTGCAGGGTTATGTTCTCGCCTATGGCACGCAATTCGTCGTACAAGCTGTTCATGTCTCTTTCGGGGAAAGCCTCCTTAAAATCGTCGAGGTGTTCGCAACACATGCGCCGGTAGAATTTTTTCAAGCTCGCTTCGTTCAAATGTTCGAGAGTCGCCCGGAATATTTCGGGGGGGATGCCTTTCTCGATGTCGATTCCGCATTCGGTTCCGTTGATGGCCGTGGCGTGTCTTATGGGGAGTCCTTTATCGGGTAAGACCGTTGCCGCCGCCCAAACGCCAAACGACCACGCATAGACTTCGATGTTTTTATAGTCGAGGAATGGGGTGGTGTCGAAGTTCAGGTCGGTGTAGTCGTAGCAGACACAACAGTCGCAGCCTATGTGACTCAGATAGGCAAACGGATGCGTATCCATTCCCCAACCGGCGAAGAGGAGGATTAAGTCGTCGGTGTGTCTGCGAGAAATGAAAGTTTGTATCATAGGCCCGATGAAATCTTGGTTAACGTGTGAATGAGCCGGTCTATCTCCGTATCGGTATGTCCGGCGCTCAGCGAAATCCTTAACCGGGAGGTTCCTTGCGGTACGGTGGGCGGGCGAACCGGCAACAGATAAAAGCCTTCGTGCTGTAATTTTAAGGCGGTTTGTACGGTGCGTTCCGTTTCGCCCAATACGAAAGGGACGATGTGGCTGCTGCTGACAATCGCTCCGTTCAACGGATTGAGCGCTTGTCTTACTTTGTGGCCGATTGCCTCCAAATGTTCCCGGTGCGATTGCATATCGACGATTTTATCGATGATGAACAGCGTCCATTCGAGATTGACAGGCGGCAATGCGGTCGTAAAAATCAACGTCCGCATTTTGTTGACCAAATACCGTTTCATTTCATCGGAGCAGATAACGAATGCTCCTACCGAAGCGGCAGCTTTTCCGAACGTACCGACCAAGAAATCTATCTCTTTAATAACGTCTTGCTCTTCGGCGCAGCCCAATCCGCATTGACCTCTTACGCCGAAAGCATGGGCTTCGTCGACATACAGGTAAATATTGGGATAGTGTTTCTTCAACGCCACTAAGCGGGGCAAGTCGCATTCGTCACCGTCCATGCTGAATATGCTTTCGGTCACGATGAATACCGCTTCGTATTGCGAGGCCGACTCGGAAACCAACCGTTCCAACTGTTCGTAATCGTTATGCCGGTAGCGTATGCAGCGGGCTTTGGAGAGTCCTATCCCGTCGACTATGCTCGCATGGACGAGTTTGTCGGCCAAAATCAAAGAGCGGTTGTCGGTCACTGCCGGCAGAATGCCGCTGTTGGCATGGTAACCGCTGTTGAATACGAGAGAGGCTCCGGCTTTGTACAATTCGGCGAGCCTTTTTTCCAATCGAGCGTACACGGGGAAATTGCCGGTCAACAGCCGAGAAGATGTCGAGGAAAAACGAACGTCACGGGGATTCAGGTTTTGCAAAAACACCTTTTTTAAGTCCGTGTCATCGGCCAGTCCCAGATAATCGTTCGAGGAGAAATTCAACATGGTGTTCCCGTCACGGACGATGGACAGGCCTTGTGCATCCACTGCCGGCAAGGAGCGCAAATTTCCTTGTCGAGAGAGTTGTTCCAATTGGGAAGAATAGGTATTCATTATCGCAGTGTTTTTACTACCTCCAACAGAGCCGAGGTGAGTGTGGAAAGTTGGGACTGGGTTATGATGAACGGCGGCATGATGTATACCAATTTCCCGAACGGCCTTACCCAAATGCCCCGCTCGACAAATTGTTTCTGTATGGAAGCCATATCGACCGGTTTTTTCATTTCGATGACTCCGATAGCTCCCAGCATTCTTACGTCGGAAACTTGGGGCAGTGTCGCCGCCGGACTTAACTCCCGTTTTAATTGGGCTTCGATGGCGGCGACTTTCTCTTTCCAGCCGGAAGAGAGGAGGAGAGAGACGGACGCACAGGCCACGGCACAGGCCAAAGGGTTACCCATGAAGGTGGGCCCGTGCATGAATACTCCCGGATTTCCGCTGGAAATCGTGTGGGCGACTTCGTGTGTCGTCAAAGTGGCCGCCATAGTCATGTATCCTCCGGTCAGGGCTTTGCCGATGCACATGATGTCCGGCTCTACTCCGGCATGTTCCCAGGCGAAGAATTTTCCGGTACGCCCGAATCCGGTCGCTATTTCGTCAAAGATCAACAATACCCCATGCTGTCGGCAGAGGTGTGCAGCTTGCCGTAGGTATTCCGGATGATAGAACCGCATGCCTCCCGCACCTTGTACAATTGGCTCGAGAATGAAAGCTGTCAATTTTCCGGACTGCTTTTCCAGCAGTTGTTCCAGCGGACGGATGTCTTCCGGATCCCATTCGTCTCCGAACCGTGAAGTAGGGGCGGGGAGGAAATGGCGGATAGGGAGTGCCGAACCGAAGATGCTATGCATTCCCGTTACCGGATCGCATACCGACATGGCATTCCAGGTATCTCCGTGGTAACCGCTGCGGATGGTGACGAAATTACTTTTTTCCGGTTGTCCGGCTGCATACCAATACTGTACGGCCATTTTCATCGCTACTTCAACTGCTACCGAACCTGAATCGGCATAGAATATCTTTTGCATGGAAGGCGGAACCAGCGGCAGCAACAGTTTGCCCAGTTCGATAGCCGGATCGTGTGTAAGTCCGCCGAACATGACGTGAGACATCTTGCTGAGTTGCTCTTGTACTGCCCGGTTCAATGCCGGATGATTGTATCCGTGGACTGCACACCACCACGATGACATACCTTCGATCAGTGTCTGCCCGCTTGCTAATGTGATGGTGACACCGTCAGCCCGTTTCACTTTATAGACCGGAAGTGGATTGGAAGTCGAAGTATACGGGTGCCATAAGTGTTCGCGGTCGAACTGTGAGTCGGCAAAATGGTAGCCTTCCGAGAGAATCATCTCCTTGTCATCCGATACTTTAGAGCCAAGAGTAGTCAGCAAATCTCCCACAATGGCGGAATTAATGCCGATATAGAGCGATTTCCGGACAGCTTCGGGCGTGAGCTGCGAACGTCCCCCGGCAAAGCGCAGGTAGGCTGTAGGGTTGATGAAACGGAAAAGGGCGACTGTTGTCAGTACCTCTTCTTCGCTGAGCGGTGACTGATGTTCGAGCGGAGTGCCCGGTATGGGTTGCAGCAAGTTGATCGGGATGGACTGGATGTCGAGCTCGCGGAGCGTGAAGGCAAACTCTATTCGTTGTTCCACGGTTTCGCCCATACCGATGATACCTCCGCAACAAAGGTCCATTCCCACCCGTCGTGCGGCATGCAGGGTCTTCAGTTTCTGCTCCTGTGTATGTGTGGTGCAGAGTGAGTCGAAATGTGAAGGAGCAGTCTCAAGGTTACAGTGATACCGGGTGACTCCGGCATTGTACAGTGCCTGTAATTCTTCTTCGTCCAATAGTCCCAGTGAGGCGCATAGCCGGATAGACGAGTGACGTCGCATCCGTCGTGCGGCTACACAAAGTTCCTTCATGTTTTTAGGCGAAGGTTTCCGGCCGCTGGTCACCAGTGAAAAACGATTGATTCCTTGCGCCTCGTTGTATTTGGCTTGACGCAGACACTCTTCCGCACTCACCAGATCGTATACATCTGCCTTCGTCTTGTAGTGGGACGACTGTGCACACCATTTGCAGTTTTCGGGGCAGCGTCCCGAACGGGCATTGATGATGGAACACATGTCGAACTCCTGTGCAGCGCAGAAACGGGTGATTTCGTGCGCTGCGTCGTACAACTCTTCTTTTCGGGGAAATTGTGCCAGCCATTCGGCCTGCTCACGGCTGATGGTCGTTCCCTGTAATACTTGGTTTTTGATTTCTTCAATGGTCATAGGATGGGGAATTAAAAAAGAGGTTGCCGGTCCCATTTGGATGGGAGGCAACCTCTTTATATGAAATGTATAAAACGGATGTCGCAACAGTTGACTGCGCGGCACCTGAATAAGAATATTTCAAAGATTGAAATGGAATGAACAGAAAGAGTAAGGGTGTGGGAGACAGTACGGTACTCTCCCAATCTTCTTCCGGGACAGAATCTTCTGTTTCACGTTGCGGATCAATTCCTTCCGTATGTGGAGTCTGTTGCTTGCACAACGCACATTCCGTGACATTCTTTCTCAATTGTCCGATGGTGACACACAATCCCAAAGTGGCGAATATAGCATAGGCTTTCCGGCTCCACTGGCGGAAGCGGATGAACGAATGCGATATATACCTTTCTTTTTTCATAAGCTATATGGGGGATATCTTGTTATCGGACGGGGGCAAAGCTACAAAGAATCTACGGAATGACCAAGGGAATAGCATCGGTTTGTAAACAGAAGTGTCACTTCTACCACAAATGCGGTACAAGAATCCCCTATAAAAGGGATTTCGGGGACAACCCCTATACTCTACTTTTGCAGCAGGAAATGATCCGTGAAAATTAATTAAAAAATGTAGGTGGCTTTTGACACACCTTCAAGAATAAGATAACAATTTCAAGGCTTTTAACAACAATCTGCCGGATTGTGTGTTAAACAAAAGATTCTAATTTAAACATAACTAAACTTAAGGTATGAAGACCAATTTACGTCTATTATTTACGTTGCTCTTTGTGGTTTCGGTTGCAGCATTACATGCCGGGACAATGAATGACATACGTGTTTCGGGCACTGTTGTGTCCGAAGGAGACCCGTTGCCCGGTGTATCGGTATTAGTGAAAGGAACCAGTGTCGGCACCATTACGGGTATCGACGGTAAGTATTCCATTAATGTACCGTCCGATGGTACGCTGGTATTCAGTTTTATCGGACTGAAATCTGTGGAACATAAAGTGGGTGGACGCTCAGTGATCAATGTCGAACTGGTGCCCGACAGCAAACAATTGGAAGAAGTGATGGTAGTAGCCTATGCCACTGCCAAGAAATATAGTTTCACCGGTGCCGCCTCTACCGTTAAAGGTGACGAGATAGCAAAGTTACAAACCTCGAGTGTATCACGTGCCCTTGAAGGAACCGTAGCCGGTCTGCAGGCAAGTGCCGCAAGCGGTCAGCCGGGTACCGATGCAACCATACGTATCCGCGGTATCGGATCCATCAATGCGTCCAGCGCACCTCTTTATGTAGTGGATGGTGTGCCTTATGACGGCAGTGTGAACTCTATCAACCCCGAAGATATCGCATCGATGACCGTTCTGAAAGATGCGGCCTCGGCTGCTTTGTACGGTTCGCGTGGAGCCAACGGTGTAATTATTATCACCACCAAACAGGGACAAAGCGATTCGAAGACTACGGTGAATGTGAAAGCCAGCTTCGGTGGTTCCAATCGCGCGGTACGCGATTACGACCGGATCGGCACCGATCAGTACTTCGAACTTTATTGGGAGGCTTTACGTAACCAATATGCACTGGATACAAAGAATTATACTCCTCAGACAGCGGCTATCAAAGCTTCTAAAGACTTGGTAGGAAAACTGATGGGGAGTGGTCCCAATCCTTATGGGGCTAAATACCCTCAGCCGGTAGGCACGGATGGAAAATTGGTGGACGGGGCCGTTCCACTCTGGAATTTCGACTGGCAGGATGCCATGGAGCAGCAGGCACTTCGCACGGAATTGGGATTGAATGTCTCAGGAGGGGGCAAAACCAATCAATATTACTTTTCTGCCGGATATCTGAATGATAAAGGTATTGCCTTGGAGTCCGGCTATGAACGCTTTAATCTCCGTTCGAACGTGACAAGCCAGATGACCAAATGGCTTCGGGGAGGAGTGAACATGAGCTTTGCCCACTCTTTGCAGAATTATCCTGTATCATCGGATAGGAAAACAAGTAACGTCATCAATGCCGGCCGTCTGATGAACGGGTTCTATCCCATCTATCAGATGAACGAAGACGGAACCTATAAACTGGATTCCGAGGGACAGCGGATATACGATTTCGGTTCTTACCGTCCGTCCGGTTCGATGGCTAACTGGAACCTTCCGGCTACATTACCCAATGATAAGTCGGAGCGTATGAAAGATGAATTTTCGGGACGTACTTTCCTCGAAGTTACCTTTATCGAAGGATTGAAGTTTAAAACCAGCTTCAACTTCGACCTGATCAATTATAATTCACTCGACTATACCAACCCTAAAATAGGCCCGGCTGTTAATACCGGAGGTTCATCGAGTCGTGAAAACGACCGTACTTTTTCGTGGACCTGGAATAATATCCTGACTTATGACAAAACCCTCGGAGAGCATCATTTCAACCTGTTGGCCGGACAAGAGGCTTATTCTTACCGTTACGATGTGTTGCAGGCATCCCGTTCGAATATGGCATTGCCCGATTTTCCCGAACTGGCTGTCGGTTCGCTGGTAACCGGAGGGACAGGATACCGCGTTAATTACTCGTTGGTAGGATACTTTTTAAATGCCCAATATGACTATCAAAGCAAATATTTCTTTTCAGGTTCTTATCGGCGGGACGGATCTTCCCGTTTTGCTCCAGAGACCCGTTGGGGTAATTTCTGGTCCGTCGGTGCTTCTTGGCGTATCGATCGTGAAGACTTCATGGTGGCTACGAGCGACTGGCTTTCTGCCCTAACATTGAAGGTTAGTTATGGTGCGCAGGGTAACGATAATTTAGGAACGTATTATGCCAGCAGCGGACTTTATTCGGTGGTGAGCAATAACGGAGAGAATGCATTGGTATCCGATCGTCTGGCTACACCAAAACTGAAGTGGGAAACCAACCTGAATTTCAATGCCGGCATTGACTTCTCGCTGTTCAACAATCGATTCTCCGGTTCGTTTGATTTCTTCCAGCGGCGTTCGAAAGATTTGCTCTATTCCCGTCCGTTGGCCCCTTCACTCGGTTATAATTCAGTGGACGAGAATGTAGGTGAATTGAAGAATACCGGTGTGGAAATTGATCTGAAAGGTACTTTAATCCATACCCGGGACTTTATGTGGCGATTAGGGCTTAACCTGACACATTATAAGAATGTCGTGACCGACCTTCCATTGAAAGATATGCCTGTGAACGGAGTTCATAAACTGGCTGTGGGACGTTCTGTTTATGATTTTTACATGAAGAAATGGGCGGGAGTTGATCCGGAAAACGGGGATCCGTTGTGGTACAAAAATGTGAAAGATGCCAATAACAAGATCACCGGGCGTACGACTACCAATGACTATGCCCAGGCGGATTATTACTATACCGGCAAATCATCTTTACCCAAAGTGTACGGGGGATTTAATACCGCTTTCTCGTATAAGGGTTTTGAACTATCGACAATTTTTGCCTATAGTATCGGAAATTATATCGTGGACCGTGACGTGACTATGCTATGGCATAACGGAAGTTCTACCGGACGTGCCTGGTCGACAGAAATTCTGAACCGTTGGACACCGGAGAATCGATATACTGATGTACCGGCACTGAAAACCGTATCGAACAGTTGGAATGCAAATTCGACGCGTAACCTGTTTAATAACTCGTTCCTGCGGATGAAGAATATCACACTATCGTATAACTTCCCGCAACCGATGATAAAGAAGATCAGCCTGAACAGCCTGCAATTGTTTGTACAGGCCGATAATCTGCTTACCGTTTCGAAGAATCAGGGACTCGATCCCGAACAGGATATCAGTGGGTTGACATATTACCGTTATCCGGCTATGCGTTCCATTTCAGGAGGAATCAATGTTTCGTTCTAAGGTTTTAATCCCCAGAAAAGGGCTGTTGCAATAGTATGCTTCGCCCCGATTTAATCATGTATAAATCATATATAACAGATATAGTAAAGTATAAAATAACAGATGATATGAGAACAATACGATTTAACAATAACAGACATATTTCTTCTTCTCCTCTTCTTCGGACAGAGGGTGGGAGAGAGGCTTCCGTGAGTAATACCTCCGGAGATAAGATTCCCAAAGGTAAGGTTTCCTTTTTCCTCCTCTTCTTTCTTTTGTTCTTGGGGAGTTGCAGCAGCGACTTCCTCGACAATAAGCCGACAGATGCCGTAGATTCCGGTCTCGTACCCGTGCCTTCGAATGCCGAACGCATCTTTAACGGTGCGTGGTACAATCTGTTCGAATATGGTACCACTTATGCCAACATCGGCTATCGTGCTTTGATGTGCCTGGACGACATGATGGCTGACGACGTGGTTTCGCGCCCCATGTACGGGTTTAATTCTTCTTATCAGTTTAATGATGTGGTGATGCCCTCCGACGGACGTACCACTTTTGCCTGGTATCTGATGTATAAGACTATTGATAACTGTAATACGGCCATTTCTATCCAGGCTACCGGAGACGATGATACACCTGAGTTCCGGCATGCCCAGGGACAGGCACTTGCCGTACGTGCTTTCTGTTATCTTCATTTGGCACAGCATTATCAGTTCACCTATCTGAAAGATAAGAATGCTCTTTGTGTGCCGTTGTATACCGAACCCACCAATCCGAATACCAAACCTAAAGGAAAGGCCACACTCGAAGAGATCTATACACAGATCATCAATGACCTCAACCGTGCCAAAGGACTTCTTGACGGTTATGTACGTCCGAACGACAAGTCGAAATATAAACCTAACACCGATGTGGTAAACGGACTCCTGGCCCGTACTTATCTGCTCACCGGACAGTGGGACGAAGCTGCCAAAGCCGCGCTTGAAGCAGCCAAAGGCTATACTTTGATGACGGACGCCAAAAACTATATGGGTTTCAACGATATATCGAATACCGAGTGGATCTGGGGACATCCGCAATCTGTCAGCCAGTCCGATGCCAGCTATAACTTCTATTATCTGGATGTGGTGGAACCCGATTCATATAATAGTTTTATGGCCGATCCGCATTTCAAGGATACTTTTACTGAAGGGGATATCCGTCTGGAATTGTTCCAGTGGATGCGTGAAGGTTATCTGGGATACCGCAAGTTCCGCATCCGTTCTGACCAGACGGGCGATATTGTCATCATGCGTTCTGCCGAAATGTATTTGATAGCTGCCGAAGCTTTGGCGCGTAAAGGTCAATTGGGCGAAGCCGTAAAACCGCTCAATACTTTAAGGAATGCCCGCGGACTGGCCGATTATGATCTTACCGGAAAAACGCAAGAGCAGGTAATTGATGAAATTCTGATGGAACGTCGCCGTGAACTTTGGGGTGAAGGGTTTGGTATCACTGATGTCCTCCGTACGCAACGTCCTGTGGTACGTGTCGCACTGACTGATGTGGAAGCTGCTAAGGAGTACGATTGTTGGCAGCAGAACGGTACTTTCAAGAAGTATCATCCGGAAGGACATTGGTTCACCAGCTTTCCCGATGGAACGAAGTTTGTGCCCAATAGTAAGTATTATTTGTATTCTATTCCTGAAAAAGAGACGAATGCAAATACGAATCTGAAATAAGAAATCATAGTCAACTGATTTTATATGACCTGTTTCTGAAAAATCAGATAGATTAATACAATAGACAAAAGGTGTGTCATAACTCTGCGGTGAATAAGAGTTGCGACACACCTTTTTTATCAATACCGTTAATGGTTAACTGAATATATACACAATGATTCCCGTAATGACTACATAAGCCAGTGCATATGGAATGGCTGCTTTTAGGATTTCTCCTTCTTTCCCTTGTTGGTTTCCTGCCGATGTAGCGATGGCGATACTTTGAGGAGAGATGATTTTGCCTCCTGTCGCACCTACCGTATTGGCGGCTGATAACCAGTCCGGACTGACATTGATATGTCCTGCCACACTGGCTTGCAGCTTTCCGAAGAGGATGTTCGAGGATGTATCACTTCCGGTGATGAAGGTACCCAGACAGCCGATAACCGGAGCAAAGAGAGGGTAGAGGCTTCCGGTGGCTGTGGCGAGTGCAGTGGCAATCACGGAAATCATGCCTGCCGTATCCATAATGGTAGATAACCCCACCAGGCAGATAACGGTGACGAACGTTTTCTTTAATTGTTTCACCGTGTTCCATAAAACGACAAACAGTTCTTTCACTTTGGCTCCCTGTATCAGACCGCCTACAAACGTGCCTACGAAAAGCAGAACTCCGGCATGTGTCAGCCAGGCGATGGTATAGTTCACGCTGGAGTCATTGATGGGGAGGCTGATACGTGTCACCCAGTTATTTTCGAGCGTACTTCGGAGTCCTGGGAAAAGCGGACTGGTCAGTATGATCAGTAACAAAATCAGCAGATAGATGCTCCAGGCATTCAGGATATCTTTCCCTTTCAGTGCGTTCTGCTGCGCTTTCTCTTTTTTGGGGGCAGTCAGTTTGCCATAAATGACGATAACGACGATAGACAAGATGCTGCCGATGATAGCCGGTGATTCGGCCCCCATATATCGGGCCGCAACGTACTGGCTACCTAAAGATACAGCGCCTACCAGCAGTGCCAGAAATAGGTTTTTAGGTAATGATTTTATTTTCGGGTCGGTCAGGAAGAGCAGTACCAACGGTATCAGGAACATTAGTACGGAAAGTTGCAGTACGACGTTCGTACTCAGCACCTGTACATCCAGATTGGTTTCTTTGGCAAGTACCAGTACCGGTGTACCTATGGCACCGAAAGCCGTAGCCACACTATTGGCAATCAGGCTGACGGTAGCTGAGAAAATGGGTTTGAATCCCAGACTGATCAGGATAGCGGCGGGGATAGCAACAGCTGTACCAAAACCTGCCATAGCTTCAAGTAACCCTCCGAAACCCCAGGTAAGGAGCAGTACCTGGATACTTTTATCGGTAGAGATGGAAGAGAATTGTTGTTTGATAATCTCCATCTTCTCTGTTTTCAGCAATACATTGTAGCTGAAGATAGCCATCAGGATGATAATCAGGATGGGAGAAACTGCTTTCAGTGCACCGTATACGAATGAAAATACCAAGTTGTCTACCGCATAATGGAATCCGAAAAGAGCTATCAGCATAGTTACTATGAGGGAGATGACGCTACTTTTGTCACCCGGCATTTTAAAAAATGCCATTAATACAATCAAGAGCAATACCGGAACGATGGCAAGGATCAGTGTCATAATTGTCTGTTTTGGGTTCGGCTGTTGCAAAAATACAACTTATACCTTTGAAATACAATAGAATGTTTAGGTTTTGTGCCGGAAAAAAGGTCGCTGTGAAATTCACAACGACCTTTCCGATAGTATAGCTTAGTTTAATTTTAATGAGTCCGGTTACATTCTTTTTTCTACCACGTCCCAGTCGATGATATTCCACAGGGCGTTCACGTGGTCGGCACGGCGGTTCTGGTAATCCAGATAATAGGAGTGTTCCCAAACGTCAAATCCAAGAAGTGGTTTCAAACCGGCACGTACCGGATTGCTGCCGTTCCCCTCTTTAGTGATTTTCAGTTTACCGTCTTTATCTACGGA
>OHBG01000835.1_pt1 | contig 12180 bp, 8 predicted proteins | sample 1577351 | NCBI WGS metagenome assembly OHBG01 (sample SAMEA3879596, study PRJEB24766) | human gut metagenome | biome: human-associated habitat; feature: feces | place: USA | collected 1985/1987 | reverse complement strand
CGGCCTGCCCCACTCCCAACAATCTGAAATTGCTTTCGGCTATATCGCAAAGGTGCGCCTGCCGCTCCACATAGACGGCCTTGGCAAAAGCACGGGCCATGAACGAGAAATCCACTCCGAAACCGCCCGTGATGTCGACAAGCGTCCCGTTTCCCTCGTCCCCGATGAGCCGGACCGCCAACTGCTGCTTATAACGGGCCGTGGCCTCGCTCGAGCACTGCTCCATAGCGAGATGGGGCGGATAGACGATGCCCTCCCGCGCCGCCCACGAGGGCAACTTGCGACGGGCCCGCTGCCATCCGCCTATCTGGTCGAGTGCCCACGGCATGTCCACCTCGGGAAACCTGTTGCCGAGAAAAGCCAACTGCCGGACATCTTCCGTGCGGTGGCTGCTCACAAAGTCAAGAGTAGCCTGATTGCGCTGCATGGATGCAAAGGTAAGACTAAAGGGGAAATGTAGCAAGGATAAAGGAGAGAAAAATAATAAGCCCGGCATCATACCGGGCTCATTATTATAAAAAGGAAGTGTTACTTTCACATTGCTATAACGTTAAATTTTGCCATTGTCCGCATGGTGTCCATGGACAAAAACAAGGCCGGAAAGTCACAGAACACGCCATCTCAAGACTCAACAACACATATAGCATGAACTATTAAAGAATTCGAAAAAGGCTTACACACGATTTTTCCACACTCACCTTCCGGCCTTATCTCATTCGTCCCATTAGCCTCATCAGGCCTATCAATTTCCCCACTCGGGCCGAACGACCTTGCAAAACGGCCACACTTGAAAGCTCACTCGGGCCGAACGAGAACCTCAAAGAGCCCGTTTTGCAAAGCCATTTGGGCCGGACGACCTCCCACAGCAGGGATGGAAAGCCCCCTTCAGGGGATTTGGGGGGCCGTGGGGGGAATAGAAACTAAAAAAGGGAAGTACTCATGCGCTTCCCTTGCTCATGCAAAGATACTCAATCTTCAGCTCAAATGCAAATGCGGCATGAAAGAGTTTGACATAAACCGACAGCAGGCGAGGACGGCTGTCAGTGCAGGGTGATCACCTTGTAATGCTGGCGGGCCATGGCGCGGGAGCAGAGGTTGAAGTGCCACCATTCCGTGCGCAGGGGCATCCAACCGGCATGACGCATCACGCGCCGGAGGAGTTGGCGGTTGCTATGGGCTGTGGGAGAAAGGCGGCCGGAAGAGACAAGGGCGGCCTCACGGTCGATATGGGAGGCAGAAGACATGTGGTCTATCTTCGTGCCCATCGGCAACGTGTCGCCACGGGCATCGCAGAGTGTGATGTCCACGGCCATACCGTAGTTGTGCATACCTCCTCCGTGGGCGGGATTGGAGACGTAGATGTCACGCGGAGTGTCTTTCACACGGTTCCACATCTTCTGCTGTATCTCCATGGGGCGGGCGGCATCGTAGACTTTCAGGCTGAGGTCGGGACGAAGGGTCTTCAGAAAGCGCTGGGCTTCGCACAAGGCCTTCGCAGCCTTGGGGTGGAGGAAAGCCTCACGGAGGTCGTCATAGAGCGTCACACCACAAAAATTGTCGGGCCGGGCATACATCAGACTCACTTGGATGGAGCTGTCGGCATCTTTCACGTTGACATAGCCTTGACGCTGAAGGGCGCGGGCAGTCTTGCCCAACGGATGCCGGGAGGGGCCCGAAGGTGGGGAAACTGACTTGGAACCGGCACGCACACGTGTCACAGACGGGACACCCGAGACGGCCTGCTTTCCTGTTTTGGCTTTCTGCGCCTGCAATGTGCAGGCACAAAGGCTGCACACAGCAACCATCATCAATATTTTCTTCATCATTTTACGGGATATTATAACGGTGATGCCCGACGGCTACAGCCGGACGGGAATGCCTACTATCACTTCGGAAAAGTCGGCTTTGGTGAGGTGGGCCTTGATGTTGACACCCACCCGGAGATCGTTAAACCGCCGGAAAGTGTAATGGATGCCGAGACGCTCGTAGTAGGGTTTCTCCACGAGTTTGGCTCCATGCCCCATGCGGCGATAGATGTAGGCACCGAGCGACAGACTGAGTGAAAGCTGATGGTAGTACACTTCGTGGCGAGCAGCAAGGCCCATTGACCAAGGACTGTGGCTCAACTGCCGGCCTGCAGCGGCATCGAGAGAGGCGATGTGGCCGGAATAGGTGCCATAGAACACATCGAGTCCGGCACCGGAAGCCCAGCGGCGGGCATAGCGGCGCATCAAGGAAGCCTGAAGGGAATAGGCGCCATAGACGCGGAAACGCCCGCGACGATAGTCGGGAGAGGTGGATGGGGTGCCAAACTGGGTGAGTTGCCAGTCTTCGTCGGGCACTTTGGCACCTATGCCTACGGCAAAATCAAGATACCAATAGCGGTGGAAAGGAGCAGCGAACGGACGATGGCGGTGAGCATAGACCTGCTCATAGCAGGGCATATACACAAAGCCGACGATGGGAGAAAAGAAGTTGGCTCCCTTGTTGGGACGATTGAGCGTGCCATTGCTGAAATGATAGAACTCCGCACCGCCTTTCAGCCCCCAGTCGCGGGCCACGCGCCAAGTGGCGTGAAGGCCGAAATTGCAATAGAAAAGCCAACGGGAACCGATGAGTTCGTTGTCAATATTGTCGGCCTTGGAGTATTTCAGATGGCTATAAGCCACTCCGAAATTGAGGGAATAGTCGGCCATCAACCTGCGCCAACGCCACAGAGGTCGGATGAACGAACCGTAAAGGGCCCACTGGTTGCCCAAACGGGAATGATAGTCCACGGGCTCTGCCATTCCCCAGTCGGGAGCGGCCGAACGGTGCATGGTGACATCGGTGCGGTTGAACTTCAGGCCTACGCCAAGCGTGGGATAGTGATAGTCTTGGGCAAAGGCATCGCTGTCTTGCGGGAGAGAAGTGAAATGGAAACGGATGTCATAGGTGTCGGCATGGCGGTTTTGCAGAAACATGGAGCAATAGCGGTCGGGGGCAAGCGCACGGGAGAGACCTGCCGACACCTCCACACCCCAACGGGAAAGAGAGTCGGCCTCTGCGGCACGCATACAAAACGTTGCGGCAGTGGCAAAAACCAGCAGAATGTTTCTCTTCAGCATGGGGACAAATATACATAAAATCCGGGAATATCCTATCAGGAGAGATAAGAAAAACGGTGTTGTTTGAATACAAAACAACGTTTTTCATGGGGACAATGGTTTGATTGAAAGAACAAAACGGCTGCAACCGGCTTTCTTCTTCCGATGCCGACATGAGGGCGAGGGGAACGGAAAAGCGTAAAGAAACAAAAAAATCCCCACGGAAAGGACTCCGCAGGGATTGGACTTATTGTTTGACAAATAATTGTCGGGCGATGATCAGTCGGCCATCTTGGCCACGATGAACTCGCGATTGAGACGGGCAATGTTGGCTATGCTCTCATTCTTGGGGCATACGGCTTCGCAGGCACGGGTGTTGGTACAGTTACCGAAACCGAGTTCGTCCATCCGGGCCACCATAGCCTTGGCGCGCTTGGCTGCCTCGGGACGGCCTTGGGGAAGGAGGGCCAGCTGGCTGACCTTGGAACTGACGAAGAGCATGGCCGAACCGTTTTTGCAGGCGGCCACACAGGCTCCGCAACCGATGCAGGTGGCGCAGTCCATGGCTTCATCGGCATTGTCTTTGGGAATCAGAATGGCGTTGGCATCCTGTGCCTGTCCGGTGCGCACGCTGGTGTAACCGCCGGCTTGGATGATTTTGTCGAAAGCACCACGATCCACCATACAATCTTTGATCACGGGGAAACCGGCCGAGCGCCAAGGCTCCACGGTGATCACATCACCGTCGTTGAAACGGCGCATGTAGAGCTGGCAGGTGGTGGCTCCGCGCTCGGTCTTGCCGTGAGGCGTGCCGTTGATGTAAAGCGAACACATGCCGCAGATACCTTCGCGGCAGTCGTGGTCGAACACGAACGGCTCCTTACCTTCGTTGATGAGCTCTTCGTTGAGAATATCGAGCATCTCAAGGAACGAGGTGTCGTCGGGGATATTCTTCATCTCGCGTGTATCGAAGTGTCCCTTGTCCTTAGGGCCGTTCTGCTTCCAATACTTGATTGTGAATGATATATTCTTTGCCATAATTGTTAATTCTTATAGTTACGTGTTTGTACCTTGATTGCCTCATACTCGAGCGGCTCCTTGATGAGTTCAGGAGCTTTCGTATCGTCACCCTGATACTCCCAGCAACCCACGAAGAAGAAGTGCTCGTCGTCGCGCTTGGCCTCGCCTTCCTCCGTCTGGTGCTCCTCACGGAAGTGACCGCCGCAACTCTCCTCGCGGTGGAGGGCATCGTAGGCCACGAGTTCGCCCATGAGGATGAAGTCGCGCAGGTGAATAGCCTTATCGAGTTCTACATTGAGACCATCCTTGGTGCCGGGCACGAAGAGGTTGGTGTCGAACTCCTTGCGCAGTTCGGCCATCATCTTCAACCCTTCTTCGAGGCCTTCCTTGGTGCGACCCATACCCACATGCTCCCACATGATGTGGCCCAGCTCCTTGTGGATGGAATCGACAGAGCGCTTGCCTTGAATGCCCATGAGGCGGTCGATTTCCTTATCCACAGCCTTCTCGGCTTCCTCAAACTCGGGCAGGTCGGTGGAGAGACGGGGCCAAATCTCCTGGTCGGCGAGGTAGTTCTGAATGGTGTAAGGCAACACGAAGTAACCGTCGGCCAGGCCCTGCATGAGGGCGGAAGCACCCAAACGGTTGGCACCGTGGTCGGAGAAGTTGCACTCGCCAATGGCAAACAGACCGGGAATGGTGGTCATCAACTCGTAGTCAACCCAAATGCCGCCCATGGTGTAGTGGATGGCGGGGAAGATCATCATCGGGTTTTCGTAAGGAGAGACATCGGTAATCTCCTCATACATATCGAAAAGGTTGCCATAGCGGGCTTCGATTTCGGCCTTGCCGAGACGGTTGATGGACTCGGAGAAGTCGAGGAACACGGCCAGTCCGGTGTTGTTCACGCCGTAGCCCTTGTCGCAACGCTCCTTGGCGGCACGCGAAGCCACGTCGCGGGGAACGAGGTTACCGAAGGCCGGATAGCGGCGCTCCAGATAGTAGTCGCGGTCTTCCTCGGGAATATCCTTGCCTTGAAGCTCTCCGGCCTGAAGCTTTTTGGCATCTTCGAGTTTTTTGGGCACCCAGATGCGGCCATCGTTACGCAAAGACTCTGACATGAGTGTCAGCTTCGACTGCTTGTCGCCATGCACGGGGATGCAGGTGGGGTGAATCTGAACGTAAGAGGGATTGGCCATGTAAGCACCCTTGCGGTAGCACTGGATGGCAGCCGTGCAGTTGCATCCCATGGCGTTGGTGGAAAGGAAATAGGTGTTGCCGTAGCCACCAGTGGCGATAACGACGGCATTGGCGCTGAAACGCTCGAGCTTGCCGGACACCAAGTTCTTGGCAATGATACCGCGGGCACGCCCGTCTACAATGACGAGATCTTCCATCTCATAACGTGTGTAGAGCTTCACCTTACCGGCCTGGACCATGCGGCTCAATGAAGAATAGGCTCCAAGCAACAGCTGCTGACCGGTCTGGCCCTTGGCATAGAATGTACGGCTTACCTGAGCACCACCAAACGAGCGATTGGCGAGCATGCCTCCATATTCACGGGCGAAAGGAACGCCTTGGGCCACGCACTGGTCGATAATATTGTTGGACACCTCTGCCAAGCGATAGACATTGGCTTCGCGGGCACGATAGTCGCCGCCTTTCACCGTGTCGTAGAACAGACGATAGATGGAGTCGCCGTCGTTCTGGTAGTTCTTGGCGGCATTGATACCACCCTGCGCGGCAATGGAGTGGGCGCGGCGAGGCGAATCTTGAATGCAGAGGTTAATCACGTTGAAGCCCATCTCGCCGAGTGTAGCGGCGGCAGAAGCGCCCGCAAGACCTGTACCGACAACGATTACGTCCAGTTTCAACTTATTCTTGGGGTTCACCAAACGCTGGTGAGCTTTATAGTTAGTCCATTTCTCGGCCACGGGGCCTTCGGGTATTCTGGAATTTAATGTCTTTGTCATAATATTCTAAAGTTTGATTCATTATTGATTAGACGGAATTATGCTGCACAGCAAAGGCTGGGCGCACAACCGAAGGCAAAAGCAAGCACCACGATGAGGAAGCAGAGCAGCAACAGGGTGGTGTAGACAAACCCGATGGTCTTCCAACGGTTGAACCAAATTTTACCGTTGATACCGAGTGTCTGCATGGCACTCCAGAACCCGTGGGTGAGGTGGAACCAAATGGCTACAATCCAAATAACGTAGAGAACCACGTAGACTGGATTGGCAAAGGTGTCTTTGATGAAAGCAAAACCATCGGCAGGATCGTGGGCAACGGTCATACCGGTGAGTTCGGCAAACATCATGTTGAACCAGAAATTGAAAAGGTGCAGCAGCAGACCGAGACCGATGATGATTCCAAGAACCAGCATATTCTGGCTTGCCCACTCCACTTTCTCGGGCTTGTCGGTGACAGCATAACGCTCACTGCCACGGGCACGACGATTTTGTGCGGTAAGGATAAACGCATAAACGATGTGACAAACTGCCAAAGCTGCCAAACCAATAGTTGCCGCCACAGCATACCAGTTGGCCCCGAGCAATGCACAAATCATGTTATAAGCCTTTCCTGAGAAGAGGGCTACAACGTTCATACAACCGTGGAATGTCAAAAATAGAATAAGCGCAACACCTGTTACCGACATCACGACTTTTCTACCGATAGATGAGTTGATTAACCACATAAATGATTGACTTTTAATTATTTAACTGTTAGAAACTATTCAGTATATCCTATTCATGGTAACAATTTATAAGGATGCCGCCTTCACAATACCTTGTTTTAGGTATTAAAAAGCTCTTACCGAGTGCAAAAATACTATATTTTAATGATTAAGCAAAGTATTTCTTCCAAAAATTCAATTTAATTTCTTACTTTTGCCGAGAAATCAGAAACGAGGAAAGATAAGAGATGATATACAAGTATGACGTTATCGTCATCGGGGGCGGACACGCCGGTTGCGAAGCTGCCACAGCAGCAGCACACATGGGTGCTCACACATGTCTCATCACAATGGACATGAACAAAATAGCGCAGATGAGTTGTAACCCGGCTGTGGGGGGAATCGCAAAAGGACAAATTGTCAGAGAAATCGATGCTTTGGGTGGACAGATGGGATTGGTGACCGACAATACGGCCATTCAGTTTCGTATGCTCAACATCGGCAAAGGCCCTGCCGTGTGGAGTCCGCGCGCACAATGCGACCGAGGGAAGTTCATTTGGGAATGGAGAACCATGCTTGACCGCACTGACAACCTCGACGTATGGCAGGATCAAGCTGACGAACTGATTGTAGAAAATGGCGAAGCCGTAGGCGTGACGACCATTTGGGGAGTGGCATTTCGTGCGAAAAGTGTCATCGTGACTGCCGGAACATTCCTCAATGGACTCATGCACGTTGGCCGACATAAGATAGAAGGTGGAAGATGTGCCGAACCGGCCGTTCATCATTTCACTGAAAGCATCACAAGACATGGCATCGTCTCGGCCCGCATGAAGACCGGAACGCCCGTGCGCATCGACAAACGAAGCGTGCATTTCGAGGATATGGAGATACAACGAGGTGACTCCGGCTTCCATCGTTTCTCTTACATGGGACAAGAAAGAAAGCTTAAACAGCTTCCTTGTTGGACATGCTACACCAACGGAGAGGTTCATGAGGTGCTGAAAGGGGGCTTGGCCGACTCTCCCCTCTTCAATGGACAGATACAAAGCACCGGCCCCCGTTATTGCCCATCAATAGAAACCAAGCTTGTCACTTTCCCCGACAAGGATCAACATCCGCTTTTTCTCGAACCCGAAGGGGAAAATACAAATGAGATGTATCTCAATGGTTTCTCGTCCAGTATGCCATTGGACATACAGCTGGAGGCCATCCACAAAATTCCGGCACTCAGAGATGCAAAGATTTACCGTCCCGGCTATGCCATCGAATATGATTATTTCGATCCTACACAACTCAAACATTCGTTGGAATCGAAGATTCTAAGCGGACTTTTCTTTGCAGGACAAGTAAACGGGACCACCGGATACGAGGAAGCAGGAGGACAAGGATTGGTAGCCGGTGTGAATGCAGCTATCCATTGTAATGGCGGAGAGCCTTTTGTGATGAATCGTGACGAAAGTTATATCGGCGTTCTCATCGATGATTTGACCACTAAAGGGGTAGATGAACCTTACCGAATGTTTACTTCCCGTGCAGAATATCGCATACTCTTGCGGCAGGACGATGCCGACTCCAGACTCACGAAAAAGGCGTATAACCTCGGTATTGCTACTCGCAAACGTTACGATTGGTGGCTTGAAAAGAAAGAAACCATCGAAAGAATCATCAGTTTCTGCGAGGATACACCTATCAATAAGGAGCACATCAATCCACAATTAGAGGCACTTGGCACGACGCCTTTGCGTGCCGGATGTAAATTGGTAGACTTGGTGACACGCCCCAACCTCACCTTACAAAACCTTTCAGAAATCATTCCATCGCTCAAAGAAATCTTGGAATCGCCTAAAAACCGCAAGGAAGAAATAACCGAAGCCGCGGAAATCAAAATGAAGTATAAAGGTTATATTGATCGGGAAAGAATCGTTGCAGACAAAATGCACCGTTTGGAGAATATCAAAATAAAGGGAAGATTCGATTACGCCACCCTTCACGAGATTTCAACGGAAGGCCGACAAAAGCTTTCAAGCATTGAACCTGAAACCTTGGCACAGGCAAGTCGGATCCCCGGGGTTTCTCCCAGCGACATCAATGTGCTGCTGGTACTCCTTGGAAGATAGTAAAAGGCGATGTTTCACGTGAAACCAAAGGCAACATAAACGACACAGAACCAAGCATTTAAACCTTAAAGAAAAGCGTGAATCGTTGATTACACATCCATCAAAAAAATGAGAGAGGACTACAGAGGCAATAAGGAACTCCACCGATAAGACATCATAAACAAAACATAATAAACACTTATCATTTAGAAAATGAACAACCCGGTATTATTAAAGAATCTGCGTTGCATTCCCGATTGGCCCATCAAAGGGGTGATGTTCCGCGATGTAACGACCCTTTTCAAGAATCCCAATTCGCTGAAAGAAATCAACAACGAACTGTTTGAGCTCTACAAAGACAAGGGAATCACCAAGATTGTAGGCATAGAATCGCGCGGATTCGTCATGTCATCCGCCTTAGCCGTGCGGCTCAACGCAGGCATAGTGCTTTGCCGTAAGCCCGGCAAACTACCATGCAGAACCGTCCAAGAAAGCTACGCCAAAGAATATGGCATGGACACCATCGAAATACACGAAGATGCTATCAATGAAAACGATGTGATTTTGCTGCACGATGACCTCTTAGCCACCGGAGGAACCATGCAGGCTGCCTGCAACCTTGTGCGCAAATTCCACCCCAAAAAGATCTACTGTAACTTCCTAATCGAACTGGACAGTGAATTTCCCAACAGTCGGGACACATTCGATAAAGACATTGAAATAACCTCCCTATTGAAGTTCTAGTCCACCACTGCCATGCTCCCACAGGGGCGTGGCAGTTCTCTTATAACAGTGACAGTGTCAAATGGATCTGATTTGTCCCTTCTGGAAATCAAACGGAACCACACCGACACCACCTATTCCCTCCCATCATACACCTTTTTTTATAAATAGGACTAATAAATGATGGGAAAGAACAAGAACGCAAGGAAACGATTACGGGCAAACTGTCGTTTCACGTGAAACATCAATTCACGAAACGCCCATAAACAAAGGAGATACACGACGTGACACGAGAAAAAAACGAAAAAAGACTGGCCAATCTCAAGAACATCGTTTTGAACATGCCGGAGAAGCCCGGAAGCTACCAGTTCTATGATGAAGACCATACCATCATCTACGTTGGTAAGGCCAAGAATCTCAAACGGCGTGTATCTTCCTATTTCCATAAAGAAGTAGACCGATACAAGACCAAAGTGCTCGTCTCCAAGATTATGGACATCTCCTACACCGTGGTGAACACTGAGGAGGATGCCCTTCTGTTGGAGAACGCACTCATCAAGAAATACAATCCGCGCTACAATGTGCTGCTGAAAGACGGCAAAACCTATCCCAGCATCTGCGTGACAAACGAATACTTCCCACGGATATTCAAGACCAGACACATCAACAAGAAAGCCGGGACATACTTCGGCCCCTATCCTCACATCGGGAGCATGTATGCCGTATTGGAACTCATCAAGCGGCTTTACAAGCCCCGCACCTGCCGTTTCCCCATCACAAAAGAAGGAATAGCCGAGGGAAAATACAAGCCCTGTCTGGAATACCACATCCACAACTGTGGAGCACCGTGCATCAACAAGCAAAGCTATGAGGAATATCAGGAAAACATGCGTCAGGCAAGGGAGATCCTGAAGGGCAATACACGCCAAGTGAGCAAATGGTTATACGACCAGATGATGAAGAATGCCGAGCTCCTGCACTTCGAGATAGCCGAAGAACTGAAAAAGAAATACACACTGCTCAACGAGTTTGTGTCGAAGAGCGAGGTGGTGAGCCACACGATAGACGATGTGGATGTGTTTACCATCGTCGACGACTCCACCAACAAGAATGCCTTCATCAACTACATACACGTGAAAAACGGCACCATCAACCAAAGCTTCACCTACGAATATAAGCGCAAACTCGACGAGAGCGACCAAGAGCTCCTCATTACAGCAATCCCGGAGATACGCGAACGGTTTGGAAGCCATGCCAAAGAGGTTATCGTACCGTTCGAAATGGAATGGAAACTGAAAGATGCCGAGTTTTTCGTACCGCAAAGGGGCGACAAGAGACACCTGCTCGACCTCTCAGAAATGAATGGCAAACAGTATAAATTCGACCGCCTGAAGCAAGCCGAGAAACTCAATCCCGAGCAGAAGCAGACCCGCCTGATGAAAGAACTGCAAGAGAAACTCAAACTGCCCAAGCTGCCCTACCACATAGAATGCTTTGACAACTCCAATATCTCCGGCACCGATGCCGTGGCCGGCTGCATCGTCTATAAGGGCATGAAACCCTCGCGCAAGGACTACCGCAAATATAACATCAAGACCGTTGTGGGCTCCGACGACTACGCCTCAATGCAAGAGGTGGTGCGTCGGCGCTACAGCCGCATGACAGAAGAGCAGTCTCCCCTCCCCGACCTCATCATCACCGATGGCGGCAAGGGGCAGATGGATGTGGTGAGACAGGTGGTGGAAGGAGAACTGAAACTCAATATCCCCATTGCGGGACTGGCCAAAGACGACCGCCACCGCACCAACGAACTGCTGTTCGGGTGGCCCGCACAGACAGTCGGACTCGATGTGAAAAGCGAACTCTTCAAAGTGCTCACCCAGATACAAGACGAGGTGCACCGCTATGCCATCACCTTCCACCGCGACAAGCGTTCCAAGCACGCCCTCCACAGCGAATTGGACGATATCAAGGGTATAGGCCCCAAGACTAAAGAAATGTTACTCAAGAAACTGAAAAGCGTCAAACATATTAAAACAACTGATAATCAACAACTTATAGAATTATTAGGACCCAGTAAAGGTAACCTTATCTATAAACATTTCCATCCGAACGACACAATTATGGAATAATTTTCGTATATTTGCCACATGAGAATTGTGATACAGCGGGTGTCCCGTGCAGCGGTGACCATCCGCGAGAGTGTCAAGTCTTCCATCGGGCAGGGTTTCCTCATCCTCACAGGCATCGAAGAGGCCGACTCGTCGGAAGATGTCGATTGGCTTGTGAGAAAGGTCATCGGACTGCGCGTATTCGACGACGAGAACGGGGTAATGAACCGCTCCATCATGGATGTGGGCGGCGAAATACTTGTCATCTCGCAATTCACACTGTTTGCAAGCTACAAGAAGGGCAATCGCCCGTCGTGGTTGAGAGCAGCCCGGCATGAGCATTCTGTGCCGCTATACGAAGAATTTTGCCGTAAACTATCCGATGCTTTGGGCAAAGAGGTGGGAACGGGAGAATTCGGGGCCTATATGCAGGTGGATTTGTGCAACGACGGGCCGGTGACCAT
>OHBG01000820.1_pt1 | contig 12400 bp, 9 predicted proteins | sample 1577351 | NCBI WGS metagenome assembly OHBG01 (sample SAMEA3879596, study PRJEB24766) | human gut metagenome | biome: human-associated habitat; feature: feces | place: USA | collected 1985/1987 | reverse complement strand
CCACCGAAGGGAACTATTACTCAAATAGCTAATATGAAGGGGTGGGAAACTTTAGTTAACTATACCCACCAAACGCTATCTGCCAATATTGTGGAGCAAGTTAATGGTTTGATTGACCCGGAAGTTCGTAAGCAAATCGGTGTAGCATTAAAAAAAGTATGGCAGGAAAGAGTTGACAAGTCGTTTGCTACTGCTATATCCGACATAATGGATCTTTTTGAAGATTCGGGCTATCAGGTTCAACGATTGAACCACAATCTTCATTTCATACCATGTTATGCCAACAAAGAATATTATAATGCCATAAACTTCAATGGCAACGTTGTAAAATGTACAGCATGCGATGACTTGTACAGCAAAAATGCCTTAGGAAAATTGACAAACCAAGGCACAATTGAATGGAATGATGGCATTGATTTGAAATACCAAAGCAAATCGTTTGAAAATTCCCGATGTTTGAAATGCAAGTTTCTACCCTTATGTATGGGACTTTGCCCTCGGAATTTCCTTCGTGGAGACACGTATTGTAAGTACGAAGGAGAAGATATGAACTTAGAATACTCACTTTTAAACTTCTTAAGCCATGAATACAAATAGGAACTTGATTGGGTGGATATTATGGAGCTGCAGTTTGGGCATGGTTGCTTCGGCACAACAGGTGCAGACTGAGGCTGCCGACAGCGCGGCTGTGGTGCAGCGCGACAGTGTGGTGAGGACTGAAAAGGTGGACAGTGCACTGAACGAAGTGGTTATCAAAGGTAAACTGATGGAGAAAAAGGCTGACCATATATTGCTTTATATGACGGACGAAAACCGTAAGTTCGGAACGAATGCCCTGGACGCGGTGTCGACTCTGAACCTGTTTACAACATCGCTGAACGAAACCACCCTACAGTCGTACGACCGTCAGGAAGTGTTCATCCTGATCAATGGCGTACCTTCAACCGGCATTGACTTGCGCAGCTACAAGGCCAAAGATATCAAAAGTGTGGAGTATTACCCCATAGCACCGGCCCGCTATATGAGTATGACTCAAGGCCCGGTGGCAAATATCATTGTCAAAAAGCGGCACGACATACTCTTTTCGACCTATGTCAACACGGGGAATGCGCTGACACATGCCAATGGTAATAATCAAATAAGCCAAACCTACGCCGATTCGCTGAACCGCGTGAATATTACTTACTTTGGCAGTTATTTCAATACAGATAAAATAACCGACCAATCGGTTTACACGCTGAAGGAACCTTACTTCAACAGTGCCTACGACAGCGAAACCAAACGCATGTTCGGTTCGCACCAAATTCAAGGAAGCTATCAGTATTATAACAAGAATGACCTGTTCAATGCGCAGGTGGCCTACACCACCAGCCCGAGTCATGACTATTCGCTGGGCCATGAACTGCTGACCCGCAACGAAAGCAACGAATGGTCGGAAAGTGCAGACAGCGTCAGCATACAGGCGCAATCGGTGAGTTTAAACCTGTACTACCACCATCTGATCAAAGGCAATATCCCATTATCATTCAACGTGGTGAATACCTATAGCTGGAACGACAACAACCAGCAGTTCAGGCGGACGTATCCTGATTTTCCCGACCGAAACAGCTACCTGACCAATTTTTCGGACAACAAGGTGTATGCACTCATTGCCAACAGTGCTGTCAGCTATACTTTTAAAAATAATAGTTATATAGATTTTGGTGTAAAATATGGTTATACCGACCAAAGGCAAAATGTTCCTCTGCAACAAAGTGCATACGCTTCGCAACTGCATCAGGAAAAAATCAGTGCTAGTTTCAACAAATTCTGGCACGAAAAAAATAAACCATATTATTCCCTTTTGGTCATGGCTTCGGCTGATTTGCAGCAATTCAAATCTCCCAGTTACACACACAGTACAGTCGTTCCGAATTTTCACGTTTCTGCTGACTACTGGGCGGAACGCCTGAAAGGATTTACCATTCAGTTTGTAGGAAAAGTGTATGCCCAAAGTCCGGCATTGGCCGACCGCACTGAAATAATCAGTTACATGAAGCCCAATTTTGCCTATAAAGGAAATCCCATGCTTCAAAACGAATGGAAAGGTTTCTACAAACTGAATTTTATGTATTTGCCACCTCAAAGCCAGAATAAAATAGCACTTCATTTCACTACGTCGCATGGCATACGCACCAATAAGCCGATTCTGTTTACCGAAGGCTCCATGGCTTACATGCAGCTCAAGCAACTGAAAAATCAGTTGCATCAATTTATTGGGTTGGATGGCACATGGAATTTCACAAAATGGCTACGATTTTATTATTATTTAGAATACTACTTCAATCGTTACGACACGCCCTCCAGACGCGTACGCAACCATTACATGCGGTATGGAGGTATGGTGGTTTGCAACAACGAGCATTGGGATTTTCTGGTGGCCGCCAATTCGCCTACGAAAACCTTCAACGGCGACTTGACAGACAAAGGCAGCGAACAGTTCTGTGTCGAATGCCAATACAAGGGGAAAAACTGGTCGTTGGGGGCACGCTGGAATTATTCAAGCTATTTATCGCGCTACGGCTACAATCCGAACTTTGCCTACAAGGAAAACAAGGATTTTAAAAAGAGCAAGTATCTGTTTAGCATTACAGCCACGTGGTCGTTCTCGAAAGGACGAGAACGCAGAAAAGACAGAGAAAGATTGTATAACAACAGCACGGACAACGGCATTTCAACCTACGGCCGCCCGTTGGGTATGTAAACTACATACAGTTATGCTTTCGTAAGCGTGATTCCATTCATGATGAGAGCGAACGAAAAAAAACATCACCGCACAGGGGTTTGAACCTTTGTACGGTGATGTTGGTTTATCTACATAAAGCTGACAAGAAAGCAGCTGTCGGCACAAGTGGATGACAGATTTTTAGGCCAAATGCAGGCTAAAGAAATGATTTTTCAATCATCAGCAGCGTCATGAAGCCCAGCAAAAGGGCATAGGTGGCTTGCTTCTGATAGCCGTGGGCATGCGTTTCGGGTATCATTTCGTCGCTCGTGACATAGAGCATGGCGCCACCGGCAAAACCTAACATCATGGGAAGCAGGGAGGCGGAAATACTGCCCATGCCGTAGCCAATCCATACGCCGATGATTTCGAGCAAACCGATGGCTAAGGATATGGCAAAGGTGCGCAGTGGCTTGACTCCGGCCAACAACAGGGGGGCTATGATGACCATGCCTTCGGGCACATTTTGCAAGGTTATGCCCAGACTCACTGTCCAGTTTTCGCCCCCGGTTGTGTCGCTCATGCTCACCCCCGCTGCCATGCCTTCGGGCAGTTTGTGCAGGGCTATGGCCATGACGAAAAGCATCACATGGTTGAGCGAAGTGTTGTGGTGATGTTCGGCTTCGTCGAGTCCGGTGATGTGATGCAGATGGGGAGTGACGAGGTCGAGCACATTGAGAAACAAGGCGCCGCTCATGACTCCGGCTGCTACCAGCCACCACTGATTAGACATTTCAAAGGCGGGCACGATCAACCCTAAAGTGGCGGCGGCTAACATGATGCCGGCACAGTAGCCGAGTATCGTATCGTTCCATTTATGGGGCAGTTCCTTGATAAGATATCCGAGCAAACTGCCTATTACCGTTGAACCGCATAAGCCTGCGGCACTAATCCATACTTGATTCATAAGTGAAAAAAAATGAACTATAGAACATGATGTGTGGCACACGATTGGGCCTTACTTTTCATAAAGTTCGATGGGCAGGCCGTCGGGGTCCTGAAAGAAGACGAACTTTTTTTGGGTGTATTCGTCGATACGTATGGGTTCGTGTGGCACTTGTAGGCTGTCGAGTTCGGCTACGGCTTGAACGATGTTGTCTGTTTCGAACGCCAGATGTCGCAGTCCGGCAGCTTCGGGATGTGTAAGGCGTGCCGGCGGATTGGGAAAGGAAAAGAGTTCAACAACGTAGTCGGTTCCTAAAGCCAAATCGGCCTTATATGACTGGCGTTCGGCCCGGTAATGTTCGGCTATGAGGCGGAGTCCGAGCGTTTGGGTGTAGAACTGCAGGCTGCGTTCGTAGTCGGAACAAATGATGGCGATGTGATGTACTTTGTTTAGTTTCATGTGGTGACGAAATAGGAGTGAATGTCAACCTCTACGTATATCCCTATTTCACTTTTTTGCGCGGTGCGAAAATGCTGCGTAAAGCCCCTGTGAATAAGGGTTGAGGACAGATTTTGAGGTGTGAAAAACTTGGGGGCTGCGATATCAGACGGCAAAAAAAATTGGAGTTCGGGGTTCGCGTGTTGTATCTTTGCTGTGAATTTAGAATATCGGCTCTACTTGATGGATGAAAAAACAAAGCATTCCTTAATTATTCAGCGTTCTTTGACATGGTGTTACAACAGAAAGTAAGGCAGGTAGGCCTGCCTGAAACCCATACAGATTGAGGGGAAATTCAGCAGTGAACCTTGCCCTTACCTGGATTGTGGGCTGAATATGCCGCCGTTGCTGAAAAAATACAGCGCGGAAATTCGGCTGAATATCCTCAGTCCGACATTCCGCGCTGTGAATGGTTAAGTGTCCTTCTGGAAAAAAGGAAGGTTTACTTAGTTGATATTGGGCAAGTGCGAATAGTCCTTGCTGTAACGAAGCATTTGTGCGTCGTAGGCTTCGGTGTAGTCAATGGTTACGTCGGTAATGTTGCCCTGTGCATCGCGCACTGCCTTGTAAACGGGATTGATGAATCCTTTGTAGGGCGAAAGGTGGAGCGTTTCGTAACGTGCCAGAATTTCTTTGTGCAATACGGGATCGACTTTCACACCATAATCCTCGACCAAACGGCGGGCTGCTTCGTAGTCGCCCTCGCTCTTGATGCGCTGAATTTCGGCCAGGAGTTTGCCAAACAGATTGCGCAGTGCGGCGTAGTCGTTGATTTTAACGTAGGTCTTTCCTTTTTTCTTCACGAGTTCCACCACCTTTTGTTCCTGACCCTTTTCGTAGCACCAGCGGGCAATGAGGGCGCGGTTGCGCATGTGTGCCTCCTCAATGGTGTTGTTCGGCTTGATGCGCACGAGCTGCGTGAGCAATCCGTTCATCATGTAGGTGTAGTACTGGCTTTTGTAGGCTTCGAGGTTGGGCGTGAGTCCTAAATCGACGAGCTTTTGGTCGGCCACGTAGTACAGGCCAAACAAATCGGCACGGGCTTCTTCGATGGTCGAACCATAGGCCTTGAGCGTGTCGGGGTCGGTGCCCGGAAGCAGTTTGCCGCTGCCGTGACCCAGACATTCGTGAAGGTCGGTGTGCAGGTCGTCGCACACATCGCCATACTGGCTGATGAGTTTGCGCGTGGCATCGTCAATCACAAATTCCTTGTCCATACCGTTGCCGTGGGCTGCCTTGCTATAGGCTCCTGTCAGGTTGCTGATGGTGACACTCTTCGAACCGTGTTCGCGACGAACCCAGTCGGAGTTTGGCAGGTTAATACCAATGGCGGTCGAAGGATAGAGGTCGCCGGCAAGAATGGCTGCCGTAATTACCTTGGCCGAAACGCCTTTTACCTTTTCCTTCTTAAATTCGGGGGCTACGGGCGAATGGTCTTCGAACCACTGTGCATTTTCCGAAAGTTTGGTGGTACGCTCGGTGGCTGCCAAGTCCTTGAAGTTGACTATCGATTCCCACGAGGCTTTCATGCCCAGGGGGTCGCCATAGCTTTCAGTGAAATAGCAGACAAAGTCGACAAGGCTTTCGGTGTCCTTGAGCCAGTGAATGGCGTAATCGTCGAAAGTGCGGAGGTCGCCCGTGCGGTACACTTCGATGAGCAGGTCGATGACCTTTTGCTGGGCGGGGGTGTCGGCAAACGGACGTGCCTTTTCAAGATTCTCGACTACGCGCTCCAGAGCGGGCGAATACATGCCGCCAATGCGCCATACGCGTTCGGTGAGTTGTCCGTAGTCGTCGCGGCTTACCTGGCTGTTCATACCCATCATGATGGGACGCGGATCGGCCATGGGTTTGCGCTGCGTATAGAATTCTTCGGCCTCAGCCTGGGTAATGCCGGGTGCGTAGTAGTTGCTGGCAGAGGTCAGCACCAAGTCGTCGCCATCCTTTTGGTTGACGCGCATCACCATCACCGTGGGGTCGAAAATCACGGGGAAAATTTCGTCGCAGAATGCGGAGAGTGTCTGACCCTGAGCTAAGGGGAGTTTATTGGCAGGAAGCTGTTCGAGTGCGGCACGCAGTTCGTCGGCCGTGAATCCGGGCGTGAACTTTTCGCAGCCGTAATGGTGATGAATGCCCGACGAGAACCACACTTGCTTCAAGTAGGTGGTCAGTTCGGTAAAGAATTTGCCTTTACGGTCGCCCTGCCAGTCGGTGTAAACGGCTTCGAGCATACGGCGTATGCGCAAGTTGTAACGGCCGTTTTGGTCGAACAGGATGTCGCGTCCTTGCAGTGCTGCCTCCTGCAAATAATAGATAAACGTTTTTTCCTTGAGCGTCAGTTTTTCAAATCCTTCCACTTTGTAGCGAAGCATCTGAATATCGGCAAACTGCTCATCGGTGTACTTAAAGTCGTCTTTCACCTCGTTTTGCGCCAAAGCTGTGGTGCTTAACGAGCCGAATGCAGCTGTTGCTGTAATCATCATAGTCATGAATTTTTGTTTCATTGTTTCAAAGTAAAGCATGAAGGGTGATGCTACAAATTCTGATAAAACGCATAGCTTGCACTAACTGCCGCTCACTGGCTAAAAATATACATGCTATAGGCTGCTAAGCTACCTATCAGAACGGGTGGTATCACCTTTAAAATTAACAATAGACGAAGCTTGGATAAACCAATAACTCCGCGATAGCAAAGTTACTAAAAAAACAATAGCAAGCAGTTGTTTTGTTTTATTTCGTGCTTCTACCTGCCAAAAATAAAAATGGATAGCTACTTATCTGCATATCTCACATTTTTGCTGTATTTTTGTAAAATGAAGTAGGATTGAACGAACGCCATAGGGCTTTTCATTCATACCGTGACTTCCTCATCACAAATGAAGCCATGATACAGACAGACAAAATACTCGAAAACTTGGGCTACGAAAGCCTGACTCCCATGCAGTGCGACATGAACCAAGCTGCACTGAACAACGAAGGCGTGGTACTGCTTTCGCCCACAGGATCAGGCAAAACCTGGGCCTACATGCAGCCCTTGCTACAACTCATACGCCCCGAACTCGATGCACTGCAAGCTGTGGTGATTGTGCCTACACGCGAACTGGCCATGCAAAGCGAGGACTTACTGAAACGCACCAAATGCGGCATTCGCTCCATGGCATTGTTTGGCGGACGACCCACTATACAGGAACACCGCGTGCTGCGCGAGGTGAAACCACAGGTGGTGTTTGCCACTCCCGGACGACTGAATGACCATTTGCAAAAGGAAAATGTGAATGCGCACGGTGTGAAAGTGGTGGTGGTCGATGAGTTCGACAAATGTCTGGAATTAGGTTTCCAAAAAGAAATGGAAAGCGTGATTTCGCAATTCGACGGCACGCGCCATTGCTGGCTGACTTCGGCCACCGACAGCGACGAAATTCCCGGATTTATGAATCGTCGCACAAAATCGTATCGCAAACTCGACTACCTGAACGAAACGGGTGCGCTGAAGGAACGTGTTGCTGTTTATCAGGTGCCCTCGCCCGAAAAGGATAAACTCGAAACTTTGGGACGTTTGCTTTCGCACATCAAGGGGCAGCAGGCCATCGTGTTTGTGGCTCATCGCGAGAGCGTAGACCGCGTAGGAAAGTGGTTGGCCGGCGAACGCTTTGACGTGAGTACCTATCATGGCGGCATGGAACAGGATTTGCGCGAACGCGCTCTTTACCGCTTTCGAAGCGGAGCTGCCAACGTGTTGGTAAGTACTGACTTGGCTGCTCGCGGACTCGACATTCCCGAGGTGCGGGCTGTGATTCATTACCATTTGCCGGGCAAAGCTGAAGAGTATACGCATCGCAACGGACGTACGGCGCGCTGGGAGGCCGATGGTGCTGTTTACCTGATTATTGGGCCCACCGAAACATTGCCCGATTATGCCGACGAGGCCGACACGCTTAATGTCGATGCTGAACCCATTACTCCGCATCAGCCTGAATATGCTTCTTTATATATCGGACGCGGCAAGCGCGACAAGTTGAGCAAAGGCGATATCTTAGGATTTTTCTGCAAAAAAGGTGGACTGACGGCTGGCGACATCGGACGCATCGACGTGGCGGCGCATCATGCTTATGTAGCTGTGAAGCGAAGCAAACTTAAATCACTGCTGAAAATGATTGGCGGTGAAAAAATCAAGGGAATGAAAACGCTGATTGAGGAAACCAAAAGGTGGTAGCCTCGTTCTGTTTTAAATAATTTGATTAGAAACATTTACAATGAAAGTAACAATAAAGGATTCTGTATTGCGCCAGGCGGCTGCCGAAGGCATGGATGCATTTTTGGCTGCCGTGGTGCAGGCTGTGAAGCAAACAGCGGGCGGCGAACTGACTGCGGAAAGCATGCAGCAGCTCACGGCCGACCAAATTACGCTATGGGGCTACGACATCTTGCACGAGGAAGTGATGGACGGTGGATTTATCCAGCTTATTTATAATGGCTACGGTCCGTTCTTCTTCGACAATCCTTTTGCCAAGGCCATGCGTCTGTGGGGACTGAACGAGTTCTCAAAGGTGCTTTACAAAGCTAAAAACCTGTACGATGAGCGTAAGGACGACTTGACGCGCGAACGTACGGACGAGGAATTCATGGCCTTGTTCGAAAATAACGAAGAGTTCGACGAACTGGACGATTACTTTGTCGAAAACGAAGAGGACATCACAGCAGCAGTGGCATGCTATGTGGATGACCATCTGGACAGTTTTGTCGAAGTGGAGGCCGACTAAAAAACGTATGATTTTTTCAGCCATGCAAATGCCGACACACGCGGTTTGTGCAGTTCGCATGGCTGCCGGTTCATTCCTATCTTAAAACAACCAACACACGAATGAGTAAAGTATTACCAACTTCAAGAATAAACATCAAGAATAAAAAGGCAGAACACGATTTCCTGGTGCTCGACAAATTTACCGCTGGCATTGTGCTTACGGGCACGGAAATAAAAAGCATCCGCGCCGGTAAAGCCAGTTTGGTCGACACCTTCTGCTACATTCACAATGGCGAAGTATGGATGAAAAACTCCTACATTGCCGAGTACGACTTCGGTTCGTATAACAACCACTCCACGCGACGCGACCGCAAACTGCTGCTCAATAAAAAGGAAATTCACAACTTGCAGAACGAAACCCGTTCGCCCGGCTTTACCATTGTTCCGCTGAAAATGTTTATCAGCGAAAAGGGCTTGGCCAAGGTCATTATTGGGCTGTGTCGCGGTAAGAAGGAATACGACAAGCGTGCTTCACTCAAGGAGAAACAAGACAAGCGCGAAATGGACCGAGCCTATAAAAGCAGATTGTAGGCCGGAGCATTGCGCGGAAACGCCTGTTATAAATGCCTGTTATAAACGCTTGTTATAGCTGAGAACTTAAAATTCTATTTATGAAAATCAAACATATTCTTGCCACAGTATTGGCAGCATTTGCCCTGTGTGCTTCGGCGCAGCACAATTTTGTGCGCACCAAAGGCATGCAGTTTTTCAAAGGTCAGCAAACTGAACCTTACTACTTCATCGGTACGAACTTTTGGTACGGTCCTATTCTGGGTAGTACGGGACAAGGCGGCAACCGTACGCGCCTTTGTGCCGAACTCGATTCGCTCAAGGCACTAGGCGTAAATAATTTGCGCATTCTGGCCGGTGCTGATGCCGGAAGTAAGCATGCCAACACGGTGAAGCCGTATTTGCAGGCAAAGCCCGGCGAACTGAACGACACCTTGCTCGTGGGATTGGATTATATGTTGGCCGAAATGGCCAAGCGCGATATGGTAGCCGTAATTTACCTGACCAACTCCTGGGACTGGAGTGGCGGATATGGTTTTTATCTGCGCGAAACAGGCCACGGTGATTCACCCGACGCTCACGGCGAGGGCTACAACGATTATGTGGAGTATGCCCGCCAGTTCTTTCACGACGAAAAGGCGCAACAACTGTTCTTGAACCACGTGCGCAACATCGTGAGCCGCACGAATACTGTTACCGGCAAGCCCTACCGCGAAGACCCCACCATCATGTCGTGGCAGCTTTGCAATGAGCCGCGCCCCTTTGGCAAACCGGAAGTACCTAACTTCGTGAAGTGGGTAAAGGAAACGGCTTCGCTGATTAAATCTATCGACCCGAACCACCTCGTATCGACCGGAAGCGAAGGCGTTATTGGCTGCAATGTCAACGAGGAACTGTGTACAACCGTTCACAACGACCGCAACATCGACTACATGACCGTACACATTTGGCCCGCCAACTGGCAATGGGCCTCCAAGGACCGTCTGTTCGAGGCGCTGCCCAATGTTTACAACAAAACGACTGAATACTTGGCCCAGCACGACCGCATTGCTTTCAATATTAACAAGCCCTATGTGGTAGAGGAATTTGGTTATCCGCGCGACAATAATTTCCACGGAGCTGGTTCGCCCACCGTAGCCCGCGACGCCTTTTATGCCTTTGTGTTTAGCAAGGTAAATGAAAGCCGCAAGAATGGTGGCCCCATGGCCGGATGTAATTTCTGGGGATGGGGCGGCAGCGGTCGTCCGACCAACGAAACGTGGAGCATGGGAGCCGACTACCTTTGCGATCCTCCTCACGAACCTCAAGGTTGGTATTCAGTGTTCGACAATGACGCTTCGACCCTGCAACTCATACGCAATGCTTTCAAATAGTTTAGCGCGTCTTCCCCACCCGATTTCTACTGAACCACATTAACGTCAAGGCACCATTCCTAAGTCTGATACACAGTCGTAGGAATGATGCCTCTTTTTTATCAACAGCATTATGATAGCACCTAAAATTGAATTTTCCGACCGCGAAGAACGCATAGATTTTATTCGCGAACGCTTTGCATGCCAATCACCTGCTTGTGGTGGTTGCGGCAGTTGCAATATGCCCAATGGCCTTTCTGCCATGGAAACATTTGCCGATTACATTGAGGGCAAACAAGAATTTGTGAGCATCGCATCAAAACTTTGGAATGACTAAAAAATACTTCACACTTAAAAGGCCGACTTTTAGCAAATGCTGAAAGCCGGCCTTTTTTGCGTTATGCGCTACAATACTCAAATTAACAATATTATTGTAAGAATAACAAGAATATTTAAAGGAACATTGCTGATAGTCTACACAATAGTACTTATTTAGCGAATCCTATCTAAGAATTCTTTTTAGCGAATTACCTTGCCATTGACATCATAGTTATAAAACACTTCACGTTTAGAACCGTCATACAAAGTAAAATTATAAGTAACCTTAAGGTAGCCTTGTTCACCAGGAACTAAAGTCATGCTTTGTGAATCCAAATGAGGCAGATATTTTTCAGCGGCAAAATGTTCTTTTATAATTTCATTGGTTTCTAAATAATCAATCACATTTGAGGTTCCATCATTCAAATTCACAATGGTATCAAAATAACCAACACTGGGCTTTCGTACTTTTAAAACCAAGTAAAAATTAGAAGCAATCTTTGCCAAATGAGCACCAAAAGCATACGTTTCCAATTCCTCTGTTGTCTTACCTTTCAGTATCACTTGTAAGTTCTTATCATAGAGAATATATGACAATCCACTTATATAAGAAATAAACAATCCGTTTTCATAATGAAGTAGTCCACCTTGCACTTCTTTCTTTGCAAGATTTTTAAAATCAGCATCTACAAAATAGATATAACTATTTACTTGTCGGCTGACTTCTTCCTGTTGAGGAATAGGTACACCAAATAGCATAGGACTGACACCTAATGCAATACGATTATCAATAAGCGTAAAGAAAGAAAAACGAAAGGGCACTTCTTTTTTTTGACCATAACCAATATCAAGCAATAAAGGCTTAGGAATGGTAATATCTATTTTATGAAGAACTTTATTATCGCTAGTACGATGAGTAAGATAACTATTGTGCAGCACATATTTCGTACCATCAGCATTTAATATTTCAGCTAGAGGCATTGTTTCTACTTCCAATCTGTCTGTTGGTAATTGTTCTTCATTATTCGAGCAAGATTCAAGTAAAAACAGCCCACAAATTAAGAAAAAAATTTTGATCAGTTTCATGATAAAGAATTAAAATGATTTGAATATTTTACTAAAGTTTCCACCCCAAACAAAGAAATTGGAAGATAACAATTATCAAAAATCAGAGGTGCTAATCAGCTGATTAAAAATGGGAAATAAGTAGGTGTTAAAAATTATTTTTACATTTGAATTGCGTTATTGTGCCGTAGTTGTTTGTTCTGTGC
>OHBG01000813.1_pt1 | contig 12488 bp, 9 predicted proteins | sample 1577351 | NCBI WGS metagenome assembly OHBG01 (sample SAMEA3879596, study PRJEB24766) | human gut metagenome | biome: human-associated habitat; feature: feces | place: USA | collected 1985/1987 | reverse complement strand
TCGTTGGGCTCATAACCCAAAGGTCGTCTGTTCGAGTCAGGCCTCCGCAACTAAATAGAAGAGAAAGGCTGATAATTAATAAATTATCAGCCTTTCTTGATTTTATATCAGAACCAAAGGGATCATGGATTACCGTTTATCATTAAGTACCAACTTTAAGACAGTCACCAATAGCTACATTATTCTTAGTACCATCCCCGGATCAGAACAATCTCCCTCAGAAGCATTCATGAGTCCTATTTGTCGGATTACATCCCCCGGTATTGTCAAACGATTCCCCTTAATTACAATTTTGGAAGTAATATCCACCGGAGTTTCTCCTGCCAAATCCTGTGCATATACCGTACGATTCTCCTTTTCTATTGAGGAAGGAAATACCATCGTCACCTCTTTGAAATACCCCAGTAAACCGACAGGCACATCCCAACGATCAATAGATACGGTCACTGCAACTTCTTCTGTTACATATTCACGCCCCAAATTACGCCCTATTGTAACAACAGCTACAGCACCATTGGGATAACGGGACGCCAGCACAAATGGACGAACTTCCAGAGGAGCCCCGGAAACTTCCGGCAATCCCATTCCCCGGGCGACCCGTGCCGGTGCTACAGCTATCACATCCGTACCAACCTTACGTCCTTTATTCCAGGTTTCGTTCTCCCATAGCGTCCAATGATCAGTAAGCTTCACGCTATCAATAGCATAAGCTGTATTTCCTACTGAGAAAGGTACTGCTATCCGATGCCATCTGACTCCACGTACTACTTCATCCAAACGTCGCTTTATATCACGCCCGGTCGGTGTAAATACAAAATCCTGTGTCCCATCCGGCAAAGTTCCTGCAAACGAATGACGCATCACACCAATAGCACAACCCAGCCCCACTGCAATATAAGGTTCATCTTCACAGTTGATAATTCCTTTTGCCCCATTAACGGTCTTATAAGGTAATAGATCACAAATACGCTGAATAGTAATCGGCTGCGCCATAATGTTTTCTACATCATACGTCCGAAAGACATCGCTGAATTCAATAAACTCATTTCGCAAAGCATGTTCTATATATAAATGAGGAGCATACCGTTTGCCCATAGAAGTTAATCTTCTCCTCCATTCTCCATTCCTATCCTCTTTCCCCCAATCCACTTTCCAATAATCAAAACCTGCTTCATTAGCTACCTTTATCCTCCGTTTCCAATATTCTTCCTCAGGAATATCGGCATACTTTTCTGCCTTCTGGGCACAAATCCATCCACCAACACCTTTCCAGCCTTTGCCTTTGATTTTTAAGGATAGCTGCCTTAAACGTTCCACGTCATCTCCACCAAAAGACGGGAAGCGATCCGGACTAAGTTCTACAGTTCCTAAATAAGGATTTGGTGAATCATTAACGCCTTTCGGTATATCCCATGAATCGTCCATTACAAAATAAAGATCTTTCCGGATAGCAGGATAACAATCTACCCAATTCTGATAGGGTCCATCTCCAAATAAATAGTCTTCAGTCATGGCGGCTCTGGTTAGTTCAGTACTTTTATAGCTGACCACATAGCCTTGCAAATTCCACGTACAAAAGTAATCCGGAGCTTTAGATGGAGTATCGGGCACAAGGCTTTTTACTGCACATGGCTGACCTGCAACAGAAATACACATGCTACAAAAAAACAATATCAATAAGTTTTTATGTCGTGTCATATAGGATATTTTTTAGATTAACAAAAACAAATATTGCAAATATAATCATTCTTCTCATCTATCGGACAAGATCATTTCATTCGTTTCATTAAATCTCTCCAAAACGGCAAAATACTCCAATGCCTTACCACTCCAAAAGCACGCCATTACTATCGCATTTAGCCCCATAATAGTTTACTGCATAAATGGTAAGTATGTAACAGAAAGTATAGCTTTCCACTTCTGATAACAAAAAAAGATGCAACAATATATAATCGGCAAAACGAAATGCGAGCGGTGTAAAAAACGAAATGTGAAAATCAGGGTATAAAACGAAATGTGAAAAAAATATCGCACACACACGATATAAAAAGGCTTTCAAACGTCATTCGAACAGCGTTTGAAAGCCTTTAAAATCATTGTATTTTCACACAAAAACACATTCAAATATTTGTGTAATTCATTAGAAATGACTATCTTTACAAAGTATTTAGGAGGCATCTGTTGTATCAACATCGCTGCTATCTTTGTAATCAAACAAAGTTCGCTGCGGGTGTTCTTCATAATTGCATACCATCCACTCCTCCTGCTTTCTTCGGCTCGTCTTTGATGCGCTGATGGTTCTTTCTACCCGGTGGATTATCCATCCGTTTTTGTTTGCGTATTCCTCTATCATTGGCAGGGGAAACATTGTCAGCATGAACTTGCCTTTCACCTTCTCCAAAAGCTGCAGGAGCTTTTCCATGCAATATTCATCAAACGTACCCTCGTAATGGCCGCAATCGCTATTGATATAGGGAGGATCCACAAAATGAAACGTATCGGGCGAGTCATAAGTGGAGATGACATCCAGCGCATCCCGGTTCTCTATGGTCACGTTATCAAGCCGGGAGCATAGCCATTCGGTAAACTCATCCTTTGCGTTACGCAGTTTTTTCGGCATTCCGCCGCCAAAGTCATAACCGAACGAACCGTCCATCATGCTGGCAAAGGACATTTTACACAACGCCCAAACAGCCCACGCCCGCTGCACCGGTTGGAAGAATTGAGGATACTGCAGGATATGTCCGGCATGGGCGTGCATATCCCGGCTGTGCAAAGTCTTCTCAATCTCCTGTTTCAGGTCACGATAATAGACTTTAGCCATCCAATAAAAGTTCGTTATATCCATGCTGATATCGTTTATAACTTCGCCATCAGCCGGACGCTTGGCAAACAATACTGCAGCACCGCCGCAGAAAGCCTCTGTATAAAGTTTATGATTTGGGATCAGAGGCAGAATATGTTTCAGGAGGGTTTGCTTGCCTCCGTAGTAAGAAATAGGTGTTTTCATTGCTGTTATTCCTTTAAATATTACTATCTTTGCGACATCTCACTCACATAACATACAAATGCGACCAACCGCAGCAGAGGGTATTTAGCCCCCGGCTGTGCGGTTGGTCGCATCTTTGTGTAAGTATGTGGGTGAGATAACTACTTACAGGCCGGGGGCTTTTTCTTGCCTGCCCCCGACAGGCATTTATCCGTTTATAAGCGCATTGGCTTGTTCCTTGCATTGTTCCCGGTAAGACTGGAAATCATCCCACTCGGAAATAAATTCAGCAGCCCGTTCATGCTCCGGATTGACAAAGGCTATCATACGGTTTGACTGGATTGCCTCCACCCGGCTGGCCGAGTACCTCGTGCGGATCAACCCGGAAACAAATTCGTCATAAGTAGCCTCTCTCGCTTCAATCAGAGTACCTCCGTCCGCCATACTTCCTGTATAGGCATATCCCAATATGGGAGCGGACACCGGTTCAGTCACCTCACCCGAACGGGCATCCGGTTCAGGAGAATACTCCTCACGCTGCTCGTTCAGATAGCACAAATAATGTTCGTTATCGAACTTTGAAAAAGTCTTTTTTTCTGCATAAATCCCTTTGTACATAATCACCGATATTTTAATCGGGATCGGTTATCTTATAAAAGCATTTACCCCGGTCACCGATTGGTTGTTTAATAATCTTTGCCGAACAGGGTTCATCCAACACCACATCTTTCAACTGTTTGATAAGAGCCTCCGAACCGGTGAAAGTGATATGCTCCACCCAATCCATTTTTGGAGAACCGTCATCATCAGCGAGCAAAGCTCCGGTCTTGTCCTTTACCTGCTCGTAGATGTCATACTGGATGATCAGGCATTCACCCTTGTACTTGGAGGCTTTTATCTCGAAGCCTTTCAGGTGGATTTCCCTGTTCAAAATGTCATCAATGTGGTACTTATCTCCCGTGAGATTACCACTGCTGTTTGTTACTTCACTGAATGTTTTCATATTGAGAGTTTTTAATAAATAAATGCTATTGCAATGCTGCATGAACCCCAACCGGCTGGATGCCTTTATCCGGATCTCCTCATCGCTCAGCCCACGTTTTCGTAATTTTGCCACCTCCCGGCAGAGGTTTTTCTTGTTCTGCTTGCGGGCAAGGCAATAATCATGGAACGTCACGTATCCCACGTAATTGACACCCCTGCTCTCTACCGGGAAAACCTGATAATTAGGTTTTATACTCAAAGCACGTTCATTATTCAGGTAGTGGTTGATAAACACAAGGGTTCCGTGGAGTTTCCCTTTATCCCCATCCAGCAGGACAATATCATCCGCAAAACGATAATAGTACCGGATACCCATTTCTTCTTTAATGACATGATCTAGCTCGGACAAATAGAGGTTGGCAAAGAATTGGGAGAGATAGTTCCCGATGGGCACCCCGTTCTCCGCCGAGTCCACGATACCGTCAAGCAAGGCGAGCAATCGGGCATCTTTCAGTTTCCGGCGGATCACTTGTTTCATGATCTCATGGTCAATACTCGGATAAAACTTGCGCACATCGATTTTCAGGCAGTACCGGGTTCCCTCCGGATCCGCTTTCAAATCACGGCGAAGCTTGTATAAAAGAGGATGAATACCACGCCCACGGATGCAAGAGTATGTATCACGGGTAAAATTGGAGAGCCATATCGGTTCAATCACCTGCATTATCGCCCAATGAACGACACGATCACGGAATGGCAGTTTGAATATCTTCCGCTCTTTGGGTTCGTAAATGGTAAAAGTCTTGTACTCGGAGGTGCGGTAAGTACCGGTGGTAAGTTCACGCTGGAGCTGTAATAGGTTCGCCTCCAAACGGGAGCCGTACTCTATTACTTCGCTTCGGCGGGTTTTGTGACGGGCGGCGTTGTGAAACGCCTCTTCGAGATTGCCGTATTCGACAACTCGTTCAAACAAGTTTCCATACCTTTTCATGGCCTGTGTCTGCGGTTCTGAGTGTCTGAGTGTCTGCTTTGCCTTACTCGGAAGCGTTCGAACCGTTAGCGGCCTACCAGCGTCCTTCCAGAGCGTTCGTCATCTTTTGCCAAGTGGCAAGGCCTTTCACCCATCTAACCGTTTCCTAACTGCAAAGTATAGGGGAGCGGACACATTCGCATTCGAATTCGAGGCTGCATTGTTCGTATTCGTAGCAAACGCCCCTGCATTCGTGCCATTGTTAGCGTTAGCACCGGAGAGGCGGACACGAAGCCCTTTGGATGATGCTGAATTCTCCCAAAAATAGTCACAGAAATAAGTCGAGGCGGTCGCTCCGATTTCGGTCGGCATGGCGCAAAGCAAGTAGTAACTTTTCTGTTTGATATAACCGCTGGTTCTCGGAACCTCGCAAACCTTGATAAGGCCGGAAATCGAATTGTCATCATAACCGGCATAAAGGGACGGGGCAACGTAAACCTCGGATTTTTTCTCTCCCACGTTATCAACAAGCCCACGGACAATCTTCCAAATATGACCGAAAGGATGTTTCAGGCCGAAGAACACCGGAACCTTTGCTGCATAATGCAACGAGCCGTCCTCCTTTAGCACGTTAAACGTGGTTTCACCGCAACCGTCACCCAGCTCGATACCGGCAGAGGTCGGAACAACCGGGTAATAACCCCACTGATCCCAATTCGGCATATTGGTGGTGCCGGATCCGAGGCCACCCTGATACAAACCGTTGCTGTCCTTTTCAGCAATCACGGCCTCCTGCATATTGCGGGTTCCGAATATGATCATGAAAAGAATTTCAACCACCGCCTGAGCCACGTACCAGTTGGCATCCCAACCCTCGCCACGCTTGCGGGCATAAGTTGAAAAATTACGGTACTGCATATTGGTTGCAACCATCCCCAACTGCGTGCGGTAAGTCCCGTCCCGGCTTGCATCATTGTTTCCACCACGATATTGGGCGGCATCACTCACAACCGAACAAAGGATATTGTTCGTCCTGTCCATCACGCCACCACCGAGGGCGGAAAGGCCACCGGCGGGAATATACACGCACTGTTTGCCTTTGATGGGAGAAAGGGAAACCGCATAATATTTCAAATTACTCACTTTCCACTCGGCAAAATAAAAACCAATATTCCAACACCACATATACTGTCCCATCGTGCCGTCCAGCTTCGCCGGTGTACCGTCCTCAAAACGGTAGTGGTTCGTGGGATCCAGCTTGCGCCGGGTACGGTCATCCTGAACGAGGTAACAACCAAGTCCTAACAGCTCTGGCAGCTTGCGGAGCATATCAAGGCTGCCATAGTAACCGGCAGCCCGGTACGTGGAATTCGATTCATTCCAATAACGTCCACAAACGGCGTTTGCGGCGGTGGTAACCGCCTCGGACAAATTCATAACTTTGGACTCTCCGTCCGTGTCCAGCACCTCGATGCGCATATCGCTCACGCTGCCGGAGGCAGTATCAAGGTCACTGATCTTCTTTCCGGCCTCGAAAGCCGCAAGCATCGCTAACACACGGGTTTCCTGATCGCTTGTCATATTTATCAAGTTTTTAAGTTAAACGTATTCTGCCTTTACTGTCAATCCGGATTTTACCGCCTCCGGTAAGGCGGACGGACGGAGCCTGAACCGTCACGTTTATGGTCTTGTACAAGTGGGTGGCCTGTGTCGGGATCACGTGGATCCGGCTCGTCCCAATTTTCAACGGGGTTACAACACCCGCAGGATCCACGCTCACGGCCACGTCATCACCCAAGAACAAAACATTCTGCAGCGAGTACGAGGGGAACATCTTGGCCACGATACGCTGAACGTAAGGATTACGCTGGGTGATGCGTTTCGTGTAGGTCAGTTCCATTCTCGTGGGAGCCAACGAAGCCGCACCCGATATGGACTCCTGCAGCTGCTTCATCTTCTCGATCTCGGCCTCTGCGGTGGTGGCCGTACTGCTCGCACGGGCGGCAGCGGCAAGAGCTTCCGATTTGGCCGCATTTACAGAGCTGGCCTCCTTGTTCGCCGTATCAGCGGCGGAGGACGCTTTCGTGGCGGCATTCGTGGCATTTGAAGCGGCTCCGTTAGCAGCGTCCGTGGCTTTCTTTGCCGCTTCGATAGCGGTTCCCGCAGCACCGGCGGCATCATTGGCACTTTTGGCAGCGTTATTGGCCGCTGTGGTTGCCTTATCCGCATTACCTGCAGACGTGTTGGCTTTTGCTGCGGCTTCATTGGCGGCTTTCGTTGCCCCGCTGACCGCATCCAATGCCACGTCCTGCAATTTGGAGATAGGAGCCTCTACTACTTCCGGCACGCCACCGTTAAAGCGCAAAGCCGGAAGCGAGAGAAGCCCGTCCAACGAGGTGGCCACCGGTAGATCACCCACGCCTTTGGATTCGGCTCGGATGATCGCACGCACACGTTTAGCGATTTCCTGCAATTGAGCTTCTGTCAGTACCATAACTTATCCGTCTATCAATTTGACAATTTGTGCGTAACCGCCGGGGCTCAAAACCAATGCGGCTTCTTTTATCATTAGAGCCTCCTCCGCTGAGATTTCGATATCTCCGGTGGATTGATAGATCTTAAGGCTCAAGCTATAAGCACGGATTTTTTCATCACCACTCAAAGCATTCACCCTCTCATCTCTCCACTCCCCACTGAATAGGATCGGAGCAATGACATCTTTCATCAGCTGCTCCTGTTCCACATCCGTACCCTCTACCTTTTTCGTGATCACCAACCCCTTATAATTCATAAAGGGAACATTCAAATTCACTTTCATAAATACCTCCTTTTTATTATTACCAGTTATTATCATTCATTGCGCCCACTATCCATCCTCTGCCTAATAAGTTAGAAGCCGGTGAAGGACTCATGAAATCCGCTATATTCCTACAATCAGCGATAGTACCGCCCGGCCATTTTACCTTATTGCCATTCGAGTAGATATAAATTTCACTATTTTGATTATTCGCATTCATGACCGTTACCCGCTGGCTTTTCATCCCGCTCAATAAATACCGGTACGTCCCTGAAACCTTTATGATCACCAAGTCAACAGGGAAACCGGAAGCATCCCCGGTGGTTCCGTATAACGGAATGGTATAATAGGTCTCGTTATTGGATGACGTGGCCGAGGGTAGGGAGACATATACCTTACCGGTTTCCGTATCCAAACCATTTACGTAATAGTAACCATAACTGCCATATACCACCAGTGTATTGCGTTGCCTTGCCCCGAAATTACCACGACACCAAACATCGGAGGTATAGAAACGGAAAGAACGTTTTTTGTCATAGTCATAGCCCTGATGATACAGGTCACCGTTAAACCACATCTTTCCATCACTGCCAAAGGAGATGCCTCCGACAATATCCCCGTCATTATTCACGCAGTTTAAGGATTTGAAGGAACCCGACACACCGACAACCGTTCCGCTGAACTCGCCGTTCTTGGCGATTATCTTTCCATCCGTGGTGAATTGTACGTTGCCATTCGCAGTTACAAGCCCCTCCAGCTTGATATGCTTGGCGTTTATTGTCACGGAGTCCGCCGCTTGGTTGATATAGGAAACAATGGCACCACCATCCTCAAGCGTCTTGCTCGCCCATAACTTATTGCCGTCTGCAGTAGTAATCCACCCAGCCTTGCTGATGGTTCCGTCTATCGTATCCACCCGGCTAACAATGGCATTGATTTGTTGTGCCGTCACGTGAAAGCTGCTCTCGTGCGTGGTGACACGATTGCCAAGACTGTCCACCTCGGTAATGGTAGCCCACAGCTTGTTGCCATCAGCCGTGGTGATCCATCCGGCGGTCTTGATGGTGTTGTCTATCTTGTTCACCTCCTCGGCCACGGCAAGAATATGCTCGGCGGTCTGCTCGAACTTGGTACTGACCTCTTTTTTATAATCCTCTAACGGATGATTGGTCAGGGTTAGCTGCTCGATATACAAGTCACCGGTAAATTTCAGGAGAAAATCACCGGTTCCGTTCCATACTCCTGATATCTCCAGTATATCAAAGCCCTCACCAGCCGGAATAACCTGCTCCACATAGGGAGCGGATCCACTGAAACCGGCAGTCAGGCTCCCCTCCTCGGCGCAATGATATTTCAAGGTTAGAAATATGACGCTGCCATCTTCCGGCTTGGTGATATCCGCATTCAGCTGGCGAATGTGACTCCGTTTGATCCGGAGCATGAAACGGCCATCGAAAGAGTCAATATCGGCCACCTTGTTTTTCTCGGAATAGAAATTCACGCCTAAATCAAGCAGCTGCCCTCCGATATCAAATAAAGCCATATCACTCTCACGCTCCCAATAAGCCATGTCATCCTGAAAGCTGGCGTTTTTCAAAAAGTTATCCTCCTCGGTCATCGTACTGACAACACTCTGCATGGCACTCTGCAGCATACCCTCCATCACCTCGAATTTCGTCCGGACATCCTCTCCGGTACGCAGACGGAAATCACCCAGCAGATAGGCGTTGTTGGAATACAGACCATATCCCTGCAGCTGCCCCCACCAATAGGTAATAATACCGGCCAGACGTCCAAGCCGGAGACGCACGGCGTTGTCAGGATCCGTTTTCATTCCATACAGGACATCAAGATACGGACTGCCCTCCTCAACGCTGGTTTGTTTGATAACCCCTTTGCGGTCTGAATTGGTGGCGGAGTCCACACGGGTAAGCACGTCACGAAAAACAACACTACCCTCATCGCCTACAAAATTCTTATAGGTGATGCTATCGAGCCGTTCCTCTCCTTTGGAGGTATCACCGACTTTGGCAGTGACCACCTGCAGTTCGTACTGCTTGATGATACCATCCACGGAAAAACGCTGAACCATCAGGATATCACCCGGACGGAAAGGGTTGTAAAGGACTCCTTTCTCCGTATCGAGATAGATAGTCTTTGTGCCCGCATCGATGTGATCGACACGCATCATGTCAGTTGTCAGACGGGTTCCGTTCTCACCCATCAGTTGTGAGATGACAAATTCATACACTCGCATAACCCCACGGACGGTCATCTCGTCCAGCTCCATGACGGCTTTCTTTTCCTTTACACCTGCGGCGTTAAGCACCTCTTTCCAAAACAAAGCCCAGCCGGTTCCGCCGGGGAAACCCGAAGTGAAGACCTCGGAGGAAAGCAGACCTTTGAAAGTGGAGTCTTTCTCTACCGTAAGGCTTTCAACAAGAGCCTCGCCGATAACCTTTATCCCCTTCAAAAAGGTTTCAAGCTCTTTCGCCGTGTCGGGTATGTCCTTTCTGAGGTATTTGTCTGCCGTTTCTTTTTCCAGCTTGCTCAAGGAATTTGCGATCGTGCGTATTGTCCGGACGGCGGAAAGGACGTTATACTCGGTGGGATCAATACTGTCCCAGCTTTTCAATACGGTCAGCACGTCCTTATTCAGCTGTTCCTTATAGGCTGCCTGAATATCCACGATATTACTCTCGATCTGATTGATACGCCCGTAATCAACCGCATACGTGCATTCAATATCCATATCTGTGGTATGGTTCACCCGGCGGGAGATCTTGGTCACACGGCTCTCGTGAGTGCCGGTGGGGAAATAAATCTCATTCTCCAAAAGGACACGCCGCCCCAATTTCAAATCGATATGGTTCTCATCCAAATAGATGTAATCGGTTGGAGCCTTATAGACTGACGTATCAATGCTTATCGACTCGATATGCTTCTGAACGGCCTCCTCGAATTCTTTTTCCGCCAGCGGATAATACTCTTTAGGCATCCGTATGTTCCAAAGGATATACTCGTCACCCGGCTTCGGGATCAGCAGGCCGCCCGGTAGCTGCTGGTTCTCATACGGGAATTGCGTGATAATCTCGAACTCCTTTGTCTCGGAGTTGAAATTCACCTCAAAATCACGCCCGTTCAACTCCCCGCCTTGAAACGACACCTGTTTAACAAGCCCCTCGATCTCATACGTGTTCGGATCGAAATTCAACCCCTCATCAGTAAAATAATATATAGTGAACGCATTGCCGTCCTCACCTGTGGCCTCTTCCGTCCTGACACCGGTAACAGTACCGATTCGTTTCGGGAATATGTACGCAAAGGCCTCCTCCTCCGCCTGCTCCACGATTCCAAGATGGATATTCCTTTCCACGTAACGGACACCACCCGGAAGCTGCAGGCGGCGGTGACCGTAATCAGAGGCCACGATATTACGGGTACTGCCAAGAGGATACAACCGGGTAAAGAAAGGAACCGTATCATTCTCCACACGGGAAAGCCTGAGCAGCCCCTTTCCGTACCCCAAAGATACGGGAGTGCCGTGTTCACAACGGCTCAGATTGATAGTGGTTCCCTCGATCCACCATTCGGTATTGAATTGCTTGGCTATTTCCGAAAGGGCATCGAAACAAAATATCTTGTCATACTCTATGTTTACGTTAGCGGAGGAAACCACCTCGCCGATAACCCAATTTTTCGTCCCCTTGATACGGTTTATATTGTCACATATCAGCTGCAGGTGTTCGGCAGCCGTGGCATCATAGGAAAAGGAAAGCTCATCGTCACCGTCCACCATCTTGAGGACTTTGGCCTTTTTAAGCTCACTCTCTATTCCGTAGAACTTGCAGCTGTAGGCATACTCAACAGTGGATTTCTGCTCCGGTTTGTAATCCTCCAGCAACGTGAAGCGTTCACCCTCAAAATCCACGTAGTCATTCACGCCCAGTTTCACGTACTCGTAAAGGGTAAACGACAAATTCAGGATATTGTCATTCATCACTTCCTTTACGTGGCGGTCGGAGTCTGACGGCGATACCGCAGTCTTGAACACCCCTTGCTGGTTGTATATTTTAAGCTCCATTTTGAACGCTGTTTGAATAATGTTTGAATACTATAACGAGGGAACCGGTTCCCGAAATTTCACGCTGAATTTTGCGATGACCTCACCCCCGAAATCGGTCAGCTGGGTGTAATCCGTGCAATCCTTGTAGTACATCCGGTAACTCCTGCCAAGCTCCGGAGGGTTGATGGTCAACCATCCCTTATTACCGGCCTTGAGAAATTTCAGGAATGACGAATAACGGGACAGGAATTGTGCCCGGTCTGCCGCCATGATCGCAAATTGTAGGGTGACATCACGGGCCTCCCATGCCGGTAAAAGCGAATCGGGCAGTTTCTCCCCGTCTCTCTCCCGGAATGATACAGCCGTGTGCGACTTTGCCGCTGGCGGTTTCAGCAGGGCGGAGTAATTCTTGGTATCACCCGCTTTCTCCTCTGCGAGGAATGCCCCATAATCCACAAAGACATCAACCCCGTTTATCAGTAACAAGCCTTTTAAAATATCCATTGTCATTTCATCTTTAAACCGTTTTGTTTGATATCCCTTATCTCATCGTATATCTTTGGCAAGGCATCGGTGTTCGTCTTTATCTTATCGATCGTTTCCAATGCTCCGCCTATGCCCTCTGATATATTCTCCACGTTCTCATCGATGGAGGCATCGTGCATCTGCAGGGAGGTCATCA
>OHBG01000810.1_pt1 | contig 12524 bp, 10 predicted proteins | sample 1577351 | NCBI WGS metagenome assembly OHBG01 (sample SAMEA3879596, study PRJEB24766) | human gut metagenome | biome: human-associated habitat; feature: feces | place: USA | collected 1985/1987 | reverse complement strand
CACGGATAAGAGGCAATACCGTGAGCAGAGAGATTGCTTAAAAGCAAGCCTGGTCATACAGCATAAACCGGAGTTACTGGGAGAAATGGCAGACATTAGCAAGCCGGATATGTCTAATGAAAAGTCGCTACGAGAGTACATTCGTAAAATGGAAGAACGAAGTAAAAAGGCTGCACAGATTCCAGACCATGAGATTCCCATGGATTATCACATATATGAGAGAAGGACAGGCGATGCCCGCCTTGAAGTTGAAGTAGATTATGTCTGGAATATTTTTGCAATGTCATACTCAGGCAATAAGAAAGTAATGAAGCATTTTCAGAAGATTTCCAGAGACTTATACAGTTACTATGGAGTAAATGAAGCTGATATCAGGGATAAAACTCAAAGATATTCTGAGCTGGTGACAGCATTATGTACATAAAAATGCTGTTTCCTGAATCTTCCCGGAGTCTCGCCGTAGTACTTTTTAAATGATTTTGTAAAGCTGTATTGATCGGAAAAATGCAATCGACTGGCTATTTCGGATATGGAATTATCAGGATCTGATAAGAGCTGGATAGCATGCGTCATACGGCACTTGGTCAGATATTGTTTGGGACTCATTCCTATATGAAAATGAAAATAGCCGGAAAAATATTTTTCACTCATGGACATAAACTCAGCCATTTCTCTGACAGTCAGATTGCTTTCCACGTGTTCAGAAATAAAGTCTAACAGGGAGTGCAGGCGTTGGTCAGATACAGAGTCAGAAGAGGTGTGGAATGGAAGCTGCTCTCCAAATTGACTGGATAAATCTGCAAAAAAATTCAGAAAAGCCGCGTACAATTTAAGATTGTGAGCATCCTCATTATCACAGCAGGCAGTATATTCATCACAGAATCTGGTTGATATTTCTTTAACAAAATCGTTCGTATATAGACCTGCGGTAGACTCCTGCGTCAAAATATCTATGACATTACCGGAGGATATTGAGAAAAAAGTAACAAGAAAATAACAATGGTCATCATCATGACACCATGCTTTGTAGGTATCCCCAGGATGGAATAAAAGCACATCTCCTTCTTTTGCATACAGAGTCTGATCATTTATTTGCAGGGCCAGTCCCCCGGAAATAATATTCCATACAGTGTAGTCACACTTTGTCTTTCTTTCCACCCAGTCTTTTTCATGATAAGAAATACGGCAGAACTTTATATTGATTGTCAGATTGATAATATCCATGTTCACCTGCTCCTTTTCTTTGATTATAGAAAATATTTGCATAATGTCAATAATCCCATTACCTTTTGACAAAAATCCATACCTGACAACATTGCCCAAACTGTATCTTTGGATTAGCATAGACGTATAGACCATCCATACAGGAGGAAAAGAAAATGATACGTTTATTTGAACAACACAACATCAGGAAGCAGAGGGAACTGGACGGCATATGGAGTTTTATAACAGAGGAAGGTGCAGAATACAGGATTCCCGTACCGGGGTGCTGGGAGCAGAATCCAGAACTCTTGAATTACAGAGGCAAGGGAACTTATACCAGAAAAGTTTATATTCAGGAAAAGACCAATGTTAGACTGGAATTTAAAGGGGTAAGCCATACGGCAGATGTATATTTTGATGATGAATTTATTGTGCACCATTATAATGCATTTACTGCCTTTTTCGGTATCATTATGAACGTAGAGCCAGGAGAGCATGTGATTCGGGTGGAGGTAGACAACAGCTTCAGTGAAGAATCTTCCCTTCATGTTCCCAATGATTATTATACCTACGGAGGCTTTAACAGGACGGTAGTTCTGGAGGAGATTAAGGATGTTTATTTGAAAAATATCCATTTTGAACCGCATAAGGATAAAGATGGATGGAAAGCTAAAATCAGCATTGATGTGGAAAATCTTTCGGATGAAGAGAAAAACGCAGAGGTTACAATAACACTGGCAGATAAAACCTTCCATGTGAACGGACTTTTGGAGGGGAAGAGCATAGCCATATTAGAGTTGGTGGAAAGCTTTGAAAATGTCAGGGAATGGTTCGTATTAAAGCCGGAATTATATCTTTTGAAAGCCGAACTTAAATGTGATGGTGTAGTAATGGATGATTTGACTGATAGAGTAGGTTTCAGGGAAGTGGAAGTAAAAGGAAGAAGACTCTTGTTAAATGGCAAAAGTGTTTTCCTGAAAGGTTTTAACAGACATGAGGATTATGGGACTTTAGGAAGTGCGGTTCCTTTTCAGGTTATGATGCAGTATCTGGATATGATGAGAGAAATGGGAGCAAATGCCGTTCGAACCTGTCATTATCCAAATGATGAGCGATTCCTGGATTTGTGTGATGAGAAGGGTATGTTAGTCTGGGAGGAGAATCACGCAAGGGGATTTAATCTGGAAAAGATGATGAATCCACACTTTGATGAACAGTGCAGGGATTGTATTGATGAAATGATCTATCAGCATTTTAATCATCCGTCTATTGTGATCTGGGGGATTCTAAATGAGTGCGCCAGTGAAACACAGGTAGGACGGGAGAAATACAGGATGCAGTATGAGCAGATCAAATCCCTTGATACATCAAGACCGACAACTTCGGCAACTTGCAGGCACTTTAAAGATATCTGTCTGGATCTGCCGGATATTGTTTCTTTTAATATGTATTCAGGGTGGTATGAAGACATTTCTGTAAAAGAAAAGCATGAAAAGGAAATGGCATGGATTGATGCTGCAGTTGAGAAAGAAAAGCCTGTAATTGTCAGTGAATTTGGGGCGGCTGCAATATATGGCTTCAGGGATAGAGGACACTGCAAATGGAGTGAAGAGAGACAGGCTGATGTAATAAGGGAAAATCTGGAAGTATATAAGGAGGATAACAGACTTACCGGAACCTTTATCTGGCAGTTTGCAGACTGTAAGGTTACAGAAGAAGAGTGGTTCTCTACGCGGGCAAGATGTCATAATAATAAGGGTGTCGTAGATGAGTATCGAAGACCCAAAGAGGCATATGATGTGGTGAAAGAATATTTTAATCAGATGCCGGAAGGGTATGACGAATTATGATAAAACTTAATTATGCAGAATACGATAGCTGCAGTCCTGACGATAAGAAAAATACATACAGAGAATGGTTGATAAATGCTCAGCTCTGGGTGAGGACAAAGTAGTTGTCCCCAAAGGAAACATAAAATAGGAGAAAATGATTGTTTACAACGTGACATAATTATGCTATAATAATAGCACAATATAAGAAAAGTGAGGTGTCTATTATGCCAACAATTATGCCAATTAGAGATTTAAGAAATACCAGTGAAATTTCAGAATTAGCACATAGAAAGCAGGAACCAATCTTTATTACAAAAAATGGATATAGTGATTTGGTGGTAATGAGTGCTGAATTATATGAACGTTTTGCAAAGATAAATAGAATTGACCAGGCTATACTCGAAGCAGAGACAGAGGTTGAAGAGGGAGTCGAACCAATATCCTTAGATAGTGCAATGGAGGGATTGAACAAGAAACATGAAAGCAGTTAATAGCGATATTGACTGCTTTTCTGCTATAACATTTCAGGAGGTTTTATGATTTTAAATACGGGAAGCAGGACGGATATCCCTGCTTTTTACAGTGACTGGTTCTATAATCGAATACAGGAGGGTTATTGTCTGGTACGCAACCCTTATTACCCGGAGCAGGTGACGAAGTATGTGCTCAGTCCACAGGTGATAGATGCAATCGTGTTCTGTACGAAGAATCCGCAGCCGATGTTGGATAGACTTTCACTGTTGTCACAGTATTGCACTTTCTGGCTTGTGACGATCACGCCATATGAGCAGGATATAGAGCCATGTGTTCCACGCTGGAGTAAGGTCATTGACAACTTCCGCTATCTTTCCAGACAGGTAGGTGTGGACAGAATGAGCTGGCGCTATGATCCGATATTTATTTCACAGAAATATTCAGTTTCGTATCACATAGAGCGGTTTGAGCAAATGGCAGAGGATTTGCAGGGCTATACGAGACAATGCGTCGTCAGCTTTATTGACCTGTATGAGAAAACGAAGCGTAACTTTCCACAGGCAAGAAGAGTGACGGCGGCTCAACAGGAGCAGCTTATAGAGGCTTTTTCCAAAATAGCGGCAGCAAAAGGCATGCAGATACATCTGTGCTGCGAGGATAGAGCATTGACCAAAGCAAATGTGGATGCTGACGGATGCCTTTCGCAGACGGTGCTGGAGCGTGCGATAGGCTCTGCTTTGCATGTCCCGAAGAAGAAAATGGCGAGAGATGCCTGCTCCTGCTTGTTGGGAGCTGATATTGGGATGTATAATACATGTGGACATGGTTGTCTGTATTGTTATGCCAATTATGATAATGAAAGTGTCAGGGTAAACAGAAAACTGCATGATCCGGCTTCTCCGCTTCTGATTGGGCATCTGCATGAGACAGATATCATAAAGGAAGCAGAGCAGAAGCTGTGGCAGGATGGACAGCTTAGTTTTTTTCAAATGGGATTTTAAAAAGCTAATACAGAAAGGTATGGTTATGATTATGACGAAACAGGAGAAAATTGAGCGTTTTCGTAAAATGAATGAAACAATAGAGAAAGGACAGATCGTGTGTGCGGGTTCTTCCCTGATGGAAATGTTTCCAGTAGAGAAGTTCGTGCAGGAGGACAAGCTGGATCTTGTGATTTATAATCGTGGAATCGGTGGCTTTGTGACACAGGAGCTGCTTGACAACATAGATGTCTGCATATTGGATCTGGAGCCAAGGAGGCTTTTCATCAATATTGGAACCAATGATCTAAGTGATCCTGCAATTTCAATAGAGGATATGATTGCAAACTATGATAAGATTCTGACAATCGTGCAGGACAAATTGCCGGATATTGACATATATATGATGGCATATTATCCGATTAATTATGATGCTGCCACAGAAGAGATGAAGCCCTGTCTTCTGATTCGCACCAATCGCCCAGGCAAATGAGGCAGTGCGTACGCTGGCAAAGGCACATCATGCCCACTATATAGATATCAATGCGCCGCTCAAGGATGAGCAGGGCAATCTGAAAGCAGAGTATACAATAGAGGGCATGCATATAAAAGAGCAGGGCTATCGTGCAATCTTTGATTCCTTTATAAAATATGCATTAGAGGACTGATGGCTGATTCATAGTCATCGTCGATCAGTGTGTAATCCAGATGATTCTGTATACAGCCATTTAAGAACATCTGGTTATCATTTCTGATATTTTGTAAAGTACAATAGTCATCATCAAGTCTGTTTTCGATACAGGAAGCGAAACTGCGAATATGATCAAAATGATTATCGATATATCTGTCGCTCATGCACAGGCAGATATATCGAATGTTTCGCAGATATTCCTCATCAAAATCTTTCTGCCAGTCAAAAGGGATGTAACATCCTTCAATTATCATATTCTGTTTATTTTCAATAGCAGTTGTTGCCATTTCCCTGATTACAGGCCACAGATAGTCTGTCAATTCCTGGTCATTGTCAGGTGTCAGATCGGTATAATGACTTCTGATCAGTCCCATTTTGAGATGATCCTGACAAAAGTAAGGGATTTTGTATTTTTCCATTAATTTCTGCGCCAGTCTCGTCTTGCCTGTATGAGTTGCACCGGTAATAAAAAGTATCACACTATTCACCTCTTGTTAAATCTGTACAATTCTGTATTCATAATATTGAGTTTCGTAAATGTTTACATATAATTCTATCTTAAATAATATGCTTCATAGAATCAAGATGTATGTTTTTCATGAAGCTGGTAATTCTATAAAGAAGTATGAAAACGAAGATTAGAATGACCGAGTATGAATGACTTTTTCTAAAACAGTCAGGGCAAAATAGCAAAAATAGAATAAAAATAAACCACAAACGTTCATAAAACGTCATAATACACAAAAAATAAAAGAAAATTTGTGAATTAGCACGATTGAATATGATTGGATATGATTGTAGAATAAAATCAACAAATGCAGAGAGGAGGACAGGCAAATGATTTATACAGTAACGTTCAATCCGTCATTGGATTATATCGTGGCGGTAGATGATCTGAAATTGGGAGCCACGAACAGAACATCTTATGAACAGATGCTGGCAGGAGGTAAAGGGATTAATGTATCTTATGTGCTGAAGAATCTGGGAGTGGATAGTACAGCACTTGGATTCATGGCTGGTTTCGTTGGAGAAGAGATCAGGAGACGGATTCAGGAGGAAGGAATCCATGCTGATTTCCTGATGCTGGATGAGGGTGTATCCAGAATTAATGTAAAGATCAGAAATATCGACGGAACCGAAATTAATGGTATGGGTCCGGATATTCCAAAGGATAAAGTGGATGAGCTGATGCAGAAGATTCACACATTGAAACAGGGTGATATGCTGATACTGGCAGGCAGTATCCCAAAGTCTATGCCGGATACCATTTATATGGATATTATGGCGCAGTTGCAGGATAAGGGTATTGATATTGTAGTAGATGCTACAGGGGATCTTCTGATGAAGGTTCTGCCATATCATCCATTCCTTGTAAAACCGAATAACCACGAGTTGGGAGAACTTTTCGGTGTAGAGTTAAAGACCAGAGAAGAGGTCGTGCCTTATGCAAGAAAGCTACAGGAGCAGGGAGCACGCAACGTACTGGTATCTATGGCAGGAGAAGGCGCAGTTCTGCTGGATGAGAAGGGAACAGGGCATATGAGCGAAGCACCCAAGGGCAAGGTCGTGAATGCAGTAGGCGCAGGGGATTCCATGGTAGCAGGGTTCGTAGCAGGCTATCAGGAGTCGGGTGATTATGAGTACGCATTCCATATGGGATTGTCTGCCGGAAGTGCCAGTGCCTTTTCAGAGAATCTGGCAACAGCAGAAGAAGTAAAGAATTTATTTAACACCATTCATAAAAAATAACGTTCCACGCAAAAGGCGAAAATGGGGGTCTTGAATATGAGAATTATAGATTTATTGGATAAGAGAAGTATACAGCTGGCAGCGGCGCCTTCAGATAAAGAGCATGCTCTGAAACAGGCAGTTGCCTTAATGGAAGCAAGTGGTAAGCTGAGTGATGTGGCAGCCTATCAGAAACAGGTATTTGCCAGAGAAGAAGAATCAACAACAGGCATCGGAGAAGGGATTGCAATTCCTCATGGTAAATGCGATGCGGTAAAGAAACCGGGACTGGCAGCCATGGTCATTCCAAATGGTGTGGATTTTGACTCACTGGATGGAGAGCCTGTTACACTGCTTTTCCTGATTGCGGCACCGAATACCAAAGACAATGTACATCTGGATGTATTGAGCAAACTGTCAGTTATGCTGATGGATGAAGAGTTCACAGCAAAGCTTCGTAATGCACAGAGTGTAGAAGAATTCTTACAGATCATTGACGAGGCGGATTCTGAGAAGGCAGGCATTGATGAGAGACTTCATACAGAAACTACAGTTCAGAGCAGGATTCTCGCAGTTACTTCTTGCCCGACAGGTATTGCACATACTTATATGGCAGCAGAAGGACTGGAAAAGGCAGCACAGAAAGCAGGATGCGCCATTAAGATAGAAACCAGAGGTTCCGGTGGAGCCAAGAATGTGCTGACACAGCAGGAGATTGATGAAGCTGATTGTATCATCGTGGCAGCAGATGCCAAGGTTCCTATGGAAAGATTCGATGGCAAGCATGTGATTGAATGTCAGGTTTCCGATGGTATCAGCAAGGCAGATGAGCTGATTGCAAGAGCCTTAAAGAAGGATGCCCCTGTCTATAAGGCAGATACCAAGGTAGAAAATACACAGCGCAAAGGTAATTCAGACAGTGTAGCACATCGTATCTATATGCAGTTGATGAACGGTGTATCTCATATGCTTCCTTTCGTTGTTGGTGGTGGTATTCTGATTGCAATTGCATTCCTGATTGATGGTCAGTGCGTTGATATCAATGCTTTGACAGCAGAGGAGCGCAGCAATTTCGGTACAATCACACAGGCAGCAGCCTTTTTCAAAGGAATCGGTGGTGTTGCATTTGGACTGATGCTTCCGGTATTGGCAGGATTTATAGCGGAAGCCATTGCTGACAGACCTGGTCTTGCACTTGGTTTTGTAGGTGGTATGATCGCCGCAAATGGAAAGTCAGGTTTCCTTGGAGCTTTGGCAGCTGGTTTCCTTGCAGGATATGTGATTCTCTTATTAAAGAAGGTATGTGACAAGCTGCCTGAGAGTCTGGAGAAACTTGCACCAGTGCTTTTTTACCCGGTATTTGGTATACTGATTATGGGTATTGGAATGAACTTCGTTGTAGAGCCTGTCATGGGTGCAATTAATACAGCCTTGAACTCAGGACTTGCAAGTATGAGCGGCACCAGCAAGATTTTACTTGGATTTATCCTTGGTGCAATGATGTCTATTGATATGGGTGGCCCATTCAACAAGGCAGCTTATGTATTCGGTACAGCATCTATCGCAGCAGGTAACTATGAAATCATGGCTTCTGTTATGATCGGTGGTATGGTTCCTCCTTGTGCAATCGCGCTTGCAACTTTACTTTTCAAAGACAAGTTTACAAAGGAAGAGAGACAGTCAGGACCGACTAACTTCATCATGGGACTTGCATTTATTACAGAAGGTGCAATTCCTTATGCAGCATCCGATCCATTACATGTTCTTCCGGCATGTATCATCGGCGCAGGTATTGCAGGGGCATTATCACAGGTATTTGGATGTACACTGATGGCTCCTCATGGTGGAATCTTCGTATTCCCTGTAGTTGGCAATGCATTACTATATCTGCTTGCACTTGTAATCGGAACAGTGGTTTCCACATTTTTACTTGGACTCTTTAAGAAGAAGGTAGCATAGGAGAGGTTGCGAAACGGGAGTGGAGAAAGGCACGAATTGTGTGGATTTAGCAATGCAACACAGGCCCACTCTCGTTACGTGAAAAACGCAGCGGATACGTAGGTGTGCATAAGCCTTACGGCTATGCGCACCAAGTACCGGCGTTTTTCAAGTGCCTGCTTATGCATATGTTAAGTCAGTATCATTCTGTGTCCATAATCATGCTTTCACAAGTATGTGATTCCTACATACAAACGAACGGCAAAGTAATCAAGATGCCGTTCGTTTCTTGACTACTTTGCCGTTCGTTCCTTGCCTGTGTCACTACCCAAATCATATCCAAAGTACATGGTAATGTCAAGCATATCCTCGTAATATTTCGATATAACTTTTTCCAATGTGGCTGATATGCATGCCTTTCCGCTTGATATAGCCTATGGTCATCTTCTCATCTGTCTCCAGTGGAATTGCCGAATAACCGTCCCCATTCAGCTCTTCACATATAATACCGGAACAGAGTGTGTACCCATTCATACCGACCATAAGGTTGAGCATGGTCGCACGGTCATCTGCCTTGATCATCTGCTTGTACTGCAGCGTACTGAACACTTCTTCTGCAAAATAAAAGGAATTCTTATCTCCCTGTTCAAAAGACATCTTATCTTTGTCCGCCAGCGGATGATGATTGCTGAGGTATACGTACACATCACACTGAAACAGTTCTGTGAACTCCAGGTCATTCTCTGCAAATATCTTCTGCATCGCCTTTCTGTTAAAGTCATTCAGATAAAGTATGCCCAGCTCGCTTCGATAATTATGTACATTTTCAATTACTTCACTGGTTTTGGTCTCATGCACCGCCAGCTCGAAATCCTCCAGCGCAAATTCCCTTGCAAGCTTCATGAACGCCTCTACTGCAAAAGAGTAATGCTGCATGGATACACTGAATTTGTTCTTCCGCTTCATATTATTAATATAGCGGTCTTCTATCATCTGATTCAGCTCTACCATCTGTCTGGCATAGCTTAGAAATTCCTCACCCTCTGTAGTGATTACGATTCCTTTGTTCGTACGGATAAAAATCTCTATCTGCAATTCTTCTTCCAGATCTCTCATCGTACTGGAAAGAGCAGGCTGGGAGACAAACAATTCTGTTGCCGCCTTATTCATAGACTTGGTATCGGCGATCTTCACCGCATAGATCAATTGTTGTAGTGTCATATTATATGTGTCCTTTCGGATATATGTTACATTATATCCACCACTCTGAACAGGCGCAACATAAAATTACCTGTAGCTGTCAATTGCCTGCCTGAGGTCTGCAATCAGATCTGCCTTATCCTCAATACCAACTGATAATCTCAATACTCTGTCTGTAATACCATTACGGATTCTGACCTCTTCCGGTACATCCGCATGAGTCTGTGTTGTAGGATAAGTCAGCAGAGTCTCCACACCACCAAGACTCTCTGCAAAAGGAATCAGCTTCGTTGACCTCAGAATATGAAGCGCCAGCTCTTTGCTCTCTACTTCAAAAGTCAGCATACTTCCGAAACCGCTTGCCTGTTTCTTACAGATCTCATAAGCCTTGGTTCCTTCGATACCAGGATAATATACCTTAGTCACTTTCTTTTCCTGTAAAAGAAATTCCACGATTGCCTGGGCATTCTCCTGTGCCTTTTCCATACGGATTGGCAGTGTCTTGATACCACGCAGAATCAGCCAGCTGTCAAATGGCGCAAGTCCTGAACCTACTGTCTTGATAAGGAATCTGAGCTTATCAGATATCTCCTGGGAATTGGTTACAATAAAGCCTGCCAGTGTGTCATTGTGTCCACCGAGGAACTTCGTACCGCTGTGAATGACGATATCTGCGCCTAGATCAAAAGGTCTCTGGAAATACGGAGACAGGAAAGTATTGTCTACAATGAGTAAAAGCCCATGCTTCTTTGCAATGTCAGATACCTTGCGGATATCTATGACATTCATCATCGGATTGGTCGGTGTCTCTATGTAGATTGCCTTTGTATTCTCCTGAATATAAGCCTCAATGTCTTCCTTTGTACAGTCAATGTGGCTGAAAGTCAGACCGTTCTTCTCGTTTACATGGTCAAAAAGCCGGATACTGCCGCCATACAGATCCGCATCTGTAATGATGTGGTCTCCCGGCTTGAATATCTCCATTAACATAGTAATCGCTGCCATTCCTGTAGAAAAGGCGAGTGCATCTACGCCGCCTTCCAGAGAAGCCACCACATTCTCCACCTGCTGCCTGGTAGGGTTCTGCAAACGGCTGTAGTCGAAGCCTGTGCTTTTGCCTGCCTCAGGGTGGGCATACGTTGCTGTCTGGTAAATCGGAAAGCTGATAGCTCCTGTTTTATCTCCTTCAAAAGTTTTACCATCTCCATAGATACATTTTGTTGCGATTCCACATCCCATATGTAGACAGAATATGATTGTTTACAAGCATATTTGTCTACAAATGCATGGCTCTGAATAGTTATATCTTATCAGTCCGATAGGAATTCTGCCAATACATAAAAGTTAGGGCTTGTTATAACTTTCTCTTATAACAGGAGTATACGTAAAAAACAACTGCACAAAACAGTTGCCTTTTGCGTAATTATTCCTTTATACCATCATAATCATCCAGGAAGTGATGTTTCACGCCATCCTTCTTATATGCTACAATCGTGCTCAGATTCACATTTTCCACGCTCTTAAAGATATTGCTCTCTACAAACGGATTCGTCTCCTTGAGCTGTCTAATAAGATTCTTCACCTCTACACGCTTCGATGCATTCTCACCACCACAGGTTGTACAGGTATCCGTGAATTTGCATGCACACTGGATAAAATGCAGGTCATTATAATCTCTCCACTTCTTGATATCATCTTCTCTGACCAGATACAGAGGACGTATCAGCTCCATACCTTCAAAATTCGTACTGTGCAGCTTAGGCATCATTGTCTGTACCTGTGCTCCATAGAGCATACCCATCAGTATCGTCTCTATCACATCATCATAATGGTGTCCCAGCGCTATCTTATTACAGCCAAGCTCCTGTGCCTTATGATACAGATAACCTCTTCGCATTCTTGCACACAGATAACATGGCGATTTCTCAATCTCATAAACAGCATCAAAAATATCAGATTCAAAGACTGTGATCGGAATATCTAATAATTTGGCATTATTCTCTATGATCTGTCGATTCATTTCATTATATCCTGGATCCATGACTAAAAATACAAGATCAAAATGGAATTTGTTATGGCGTTTTAATTCCTGAAATAATTTCGCCATCAACATGGAATCTTTTCCACCAGAAATGCAGACTGCAATTTTATCACCATCCTGCACCAGTTCATATTCTCTGATTGCCTTCGTAAACCGTCTCCAGATAGGTTTGCGGAATTTCTTGATAATGCTTCGTTCAATGTCCTTTGTACGCTGTTCCGCCGCATTGTGATCAGCCATCATTTTGCTGAGCTTCATCTTAAGCCATGCACGATAGCCATTTTTGATGCTGTAAATTTCATATCCCTGTTCTGTCAGCTCTTCTGCGATTTCTTCACTCTTCTGACCGGTATAACAGAGCAGGTAAACCGGACAGTCTTTACGTATTTCATCCATATGCGCTGCCAATTCCTCCCAGTAAATATTGACCGCACCAG
>OHBG01000804.1_pt1 | contig 12554 bp, 10 predicted proteins | sample 1577351 | NCBI WGS metagenome assembly OHBG01 (sample SAMEA3879596, study PRJEB24766) | human gut metagenome | biome: human-associated habitat; feature: feces | place: USA | collected 1985/1987 | reverse complement strand
ATTTTGATGAGGATACCAAGGCAGAACTGAAGGCAATCGAGCATGACGAGAACGAGATCAAAGAGCGTTTTTATACAGATTTAGAGTTTGGTACAGCAGGACTTCGAGGAATTATCGGAGCCGGAACGAACCGTATGAATATTTATGTAGTACGTCAGGCCACACAGGGACTGGCTAATTGGGTAAAAACACAGGGTGGAACACAGACTGTAGCAATCAGTTATGACAGCCGTTTAAAGAGTGATGTATTCGCCAAGACAGCGGCTGGTGTACTTGCAGCGAACGGAATCAAAGTTAGAATCTATGATGCACTGATGCCGGTACCGGCACTTTCATTTGCAACACGTTATTATAACTGTAATGCAGGTATTATGGTAACAGCTTCTCATAACCCTGCAAAATACAACGGATACAAAGCATACGGACCGGACGGATGCCAGATGACAGATGATGCAGCCGCAATTGTATACGAAGAGATTCAGAAGACAGACGTTCTGACCGGAGCAAAATATATGTCATTTGCAGAAGGTGTAGAAGAAGGACTGATCAGATTTGTAGGAGATGACTGTAAGAGAGCACTTTATGATGCGATCGAATCCCGTCAGGTTCGTCCGGGACTGTGTAAGACAGCCGGATTAAAACTGGTATACAGCCCATTAAATGGATCAGGTCTTGTTCCTGTAACACAGGTATTAAAAGATATCGGAATCACAGATATCACAATCGTTCCAGAGCAGGAATATCCAAATGGATACTTTACAACATGCAGCTATCCAAACCCGGAGATCTTCGATGCACTGGAGCTTGGACTGAATCTTGCAAAAGAGACAGATGCAGATCTTATGCTTGCAACAGACCCGGATGCAGACCGTGTAGGTATTGCAATGAAGTGTCCGGACGGATCTTACGAATTAGTAAGCGGTAACGAAGTCGGAGTGCTTCTTCTGGATTACATATGTGCAGGACGTATCGAGAAAGGTACCATGCCTGAAAAAGCAGTTGCAGTCAAATCTCTTGTATCTACACCACTTGCAGATGCAGTTGCAGCTCATTACGGAGTAGAATTAAGAAACGTACTGACAGGATTCAAATGGATCGGAGATCAGATCGCACAGTTAGAAGCAGCAGGCGAAGTAGACAGATTCATCTTCGGATTCGAGGAAAGCTACGGATACCTTGCAGGACCATATGTACGTGACAAAGATGCTGTTATTGCATCTATGCTGATCTGTGAGATGGCAGCTTACTATAGAAGTATCGGAAGCTCTCTGAAACAGAGACTGGAAGAGATTTACGCAGAGTATGGACGTTACCTCAACAAGATCGACAGCTTCGAATTCCCAGGACTGAGCGGAATGGACAAGATGTCTGGAATCATGCAGAATCTGCGTGAGAATGCACCGGCAGAGATCGCTGGATACAAGGTAACAGAAGTAACAGATTATACGAAGACAGAAGAGACCGGACTTCCGGCAGCAAATGTATTAGTTTATAAACTGGAGAATAACGAGACCGTGATTGTTCGCCCATCAGGTACAGAGCCTAAGATCAAGATTTACTACACAACACTTGGTAAAGATCTTGCTGAGGCACAGGCTGAGAAGGACAAACTTGCTGAGGCAGTGAAGCCGATTATGGCATAGGAGTCTGTGATAGATTTTGAAAGACACGGAAGTTGTGTTATAAGAAATTAAGATTGAAATAAGAAAATAAAAATAAGTGTACAATTCTTCGGTGGAAGGATGTACACTTATTTTTTATTGTCATGCATTCGTAAAGAGCTGCCAGTGGTAAGTCCTGTAGATACAAAGTATGTAAGATACATTGCTGCTTGCAGGAACTACTATGTATATGCTAATACGTTAATTTTCCTTTGGTGCAATCCGCTGTTTCAACCGCTGACGCCATACAGGATGCGTAAATGCAACTCTCTGTGCTGTAAAGATCGAATTATTAAAGTTAAAGATAAACGATACAAAACATACAACCGAAAAGAATGGGAGCATATTATATCCGAAACTTTCCACGCCGACCAGGATAGCTGCAAGCAAAGTATTTGATCCACTGCAGAAGACGGAAGCGAATCCAAGAGCTGCACCGAACATCGGATCAAATCCGAATACCGGTCCAAGTACGTATCCTAAGCAGGAACCGATGGAAAACAGAGGTGCAACTTCACCGCCGATGAATCCGGAGGAAAGTGTCAGAATCGTAAGAGCCATCTTAAGAATCCAGTCATAAGCATATATATCGTCTGTAATACCGTCAAAGCACAGAGCAACCAGATTAGAGCCGGTTCCGGAGTATCTTCCCTGATGAAAGACCATCATAAGAACTGCGATAACAGCCCCCATGATCAGAACCTTTTTTACAGGCGAAGAAAAACGGAAGGCGAATTTCAAACGCAGATATCGGAGAATCAGTGCAAATAAAGAACCAACGATACCGAAGCACAGTCCCATAGCTGCCAGTTTTAAAAGAAAAACAGCGTTGTACGTAGAAGGATGATAGTTCAGGGTTTCCAGTATATTAATATGAAATTTCCGAAGTCCGAGCGCCCGTGATGTAAATGCTGCACTGATGGAAGCTACTGTTGCTGGGATCAAAGCATGATATTCCAGCTTTCCGGCAACCAATACCTCCAGTGCAAAAAAGATTGCAGCAAGCGGAGTACAGAAAAGTCCGGAAAATCCGGCAGCCATACCGGTGATCAGGAACATCTTCCGGCTGTTTTCGATATCAATAGTCTTATCGACCAGACGCCCAACATTGTTGGAAACAGCCGCACCAATCTGAACAGCAACACCTTCTCGTCCGGCACTTCCTCCAAACAGGTGTGTTGTCCAGGTTCCGATGACGGATAGTGGCACCATACGGATTGGAAGTTTGGTGTTTTTACCAAGGCCGACGTGAAAGACCATCTTCATACCATTGGCGACAGATTTGCCAAACTGGTGATAGATGAACCAGATGAAGACGCCGCCAAGAGGCAGGAACCAGATCAGATACCAGAAGTATTTCGTCTGGATAGCGGTACAGGCATTAAGTCCCAGTCCGAATGCTGCATCAACGAGACCGACAAGGATGCCGACAGCAACACCTGCGATGGCCAGGACAAAAGTGTCCTTGTAGTATTTTGAAATGTGTTTGAACAATGTTTTTATCATAATAATCCCCCAAAGATTGATTCTCTCCTGTTTATTATAACTGGTGAAGAGAGAAATCCGCAAGTCATTTTACGGTATTGGTTTATCCGGCTGAAATCTGTCTTTTATAAAGTCTGTAAAGGAATGAACGGTCGGATAATTCAGCATATTTTTGTGTGTTACATAGTAGATCGGTCTTGATAAAGTAACTTCAAGCGGCACGATCTTACATCTCGGATTCTTTAACCGGACTGCAATTGAGTTTGAAGAAAATCCAATGGCCAGATTGTTGGAGGCAAGCTGTATTACAATATCAGACTGACTGGTTTCGCATAATACGGAAGGAGAGATGTTATTCTGGATAAATAATCTCTCAAGATCAGGCCGGAAAGCGGAGGCCTTCGATGGAAGAATAATCTTCTGGTCAGCGAGATCGGATATAGATAGTATGGACCTTCGGGATAACGGATTGTCGGTTGATATGACAGCCATATATCGGTCTTCCATAATTTTCTGGTAGTACAGATCTTGGTTTAGCAGCTGTTTTTCAGAACCGATGATGAAGATTGCATGCAGATCTCTTGCTTTAAGCATATGAAACAGTGTTTTGCTTCCTTCTACATCAAGATGGCAGGTGACAAGTGGATGTTGGTCATGATAATCCGTGATCAGCTGTGGAAGATTCAGATAACCTCCAATCCATAACATGCCTAGTTTCAGAGTTCCTGTCTGCAAAGAACTGTATTTTAACATGCTGTATTTTAACTGCTCTGTATCATTGAGAATACGTCTGGCGGACTGTACAAAGTATTCTCCAGCCTCTGTAAGCGAGACAGATTTTGAATGTCGGATGAACAGGGGAATACCAAGCTCTTTTTCCAGATTCATGATCTGCTGGGAAAGAGATGGCTGTGATACGAAAAGAGATTTTGCAGCAGCAGAAAAGCTCTTTTTATCCGCCGCTTCCAGAACATAACGTAATTGATTGAACTGCATAAATGTCCTTCTTTCTATTGTATAAATATCAGTACATGATATAGGAAAAACCTATTGATTCCATAATAGAATAATATTTTACAAATATCAACAAAAATCCTATAATCAAAGCATAGACACTTTACGACACTAAAGTAAAAATGAGAGGAGAAAAAACTATGCAGAACAAGAAAACTGTAAAAGAAGCTGTTTTCCTGGTGCTCGCACTTATCGTGATGATCGGATCAAGATTCATGCCGGCAGCAGCAGGACTTTCCAAAGATGCATGGGCAGTGCTCGGAGTATTCTTTGGATCTTTAATTATGTGGATTGGAATTTCTATCGACTGGCCAAGTATGATTACACTGATGGCACTTGGTCTGATTCCGGTCTTTGGATTTTCGGGTACATTTGCCGGAGCGTTTGGTAATACGACGGTAGCATTCCTGTTATTTACATTTATGCTCGTATATCCACTTTCGAAGACACATTTTGTACGTCGCTGTGCGATCGCATTTATCACGAATAAGATTGCCAGAAAAGGACCGTGGCATTTTATCTGTTTCGTATTTGCGGCCGTAACATTTATGGGACTTTTTATCTCTCCGTCAGTGTTATTCGTAGCATTTATGCCGTTCCTGGAGGATATCTTCAAGGTTTTGGAACTGAAAAAAGGCGGTAAGGTCGGAAATGTACTGATGATGGGAACTGCGTTCTGTATCAGCCTTTCTTCCGGTATGACAGCAATCGGGCATGTATGGCCGACGATGGCAATCGGTTATTACACTGCTTCTACTGGAAAAGATATCAATCAGTTCCAGTATATGGCAATGGGAATTCCGACCGGTATTATCCTGATCATTATTCTGATTCTGATCTTTAAGTTCATCTACAGACCGGATGATATCAATACAATCAATCCGGAAAAGGCAATGAGCCTTAGAGGTACTGTTCCGGAAGCGGATGCAAAAGAGAAGATTATCCTTGCAGTTATGTTCCTGACTGTATTCTTATGGGTATTCCCGAGCCTGGTAAAAGGCGTACTGCCGAAATTCTATGAGACAGTTAATGGGTGGTCTACAGCGATGCCGCCGCTTCTTGGATGTATCATTTTATTTATTGTACATGTAGACGGTGAACGCATTATGAACTTTAAAGAGACAGCGTCAAAAGGTGTTCTCTGGGGAAGTATTCTGATGACAGCGGCTGCAACACAGCTTGGAGCATGCCTGACGAATCAGGATGTAGGAATCAGTTCATGGCTTACAGGAGCACTGCAGCCACTGACTGCACATATGCCGGTGATTGGAATGATCCTGTTCTTTATGACATGGGCTGTTATTGAGACAAACTTCTCATCCAATATCGTTACGACAACAGTTGTAAGTGCAGTAGCATTATCAGTGTTATCAGCGCTTCCGTCGGGAAGTGTAAATATTGCGGCAGTTGTAAGTATGGTAGGATTTGCTGCAGCGATCAGTAACATGACACCTGCAGGACAGAGTACTGTAAATACGGTTGCGATTGGTTCAGGATGGACGGATACCAAGTCAATGTTTATCTGGGGTGGACTTTTTGCAATCGCAGGAATTATTGTACTTTCATTTATTGCATATCCACTTGGATCATTGGTAATGTAATAGTATAAGATGCTGTTGGTGAGAGGAGAATGTATCTGTGAGTAAGACTTTTCAGTATGATGTAGTGATAGCCGGCGGGGGAACTGCCGGCGTAGCTGCCGCAGTCGGAGCGGCACGTGCGAAAGCGAAGACGCTTTTGATCGAGAGAAATCCTTATCTTGGCGGTGAGGCAACACATTCAGGCGTCTCAGCATTTTGTGGATTCTATACATGTGGGGGCAATCCAGTGAAGGCTGTTGCGGGAGTCGGAGAAGAGCTATTAAAAGAAATGGAATCTCTGAATTCTGAATCGGTGGATTATATTATCTCCGCAACAGGTAACAAAAATATCAATTTTCATCCGGAATATCTTAAATGTGCGATGGATAATGTGCTGGAGAAGGAAGGAGTCACATGTTTTCTTCATACAAGAATCATAGGAGCCAAGACAAAAGACGGTGAGATAAAATCCATCCAGTGTGTGGATGACGAAGGAATATTCCAGGTAGAAGCCAGAGTATTTGTCGATGCAACAGGAGATGCTAATCTGGCATATCTTTCAGGGGCAGATACGCTTTGGGGGGATGAAGAGGGAAATGTACAGGCTGCAACTCTTCCATTTCGGTTAAGTGGCGTTGATATATCCTGTGATCTGACTCCGGAAGCTGTAGAACAGGCTGTGATCAAGGCAAAAAAAGCAGGAATCCAGCATCTCACGCGAGAAAAAGGATTTATTCTTAAAAGAGAAGGATCGAATCAGGTAGCAGTATTACTTCCAAGTGTTATGCCGACCGGGCTTAGCAGTCAGGAACTTACGAAGATGGAACTGGACACCAGAAGACAGGTGTTGTATTATGTAGAGGCATTCCGCAGATATCTTAAGGGGATGGAGCAATGTGAACTGACGATGATCGGTCCGTCTATCGGTTTCCGTGAGACAAGAAGGATTAAAGGAAAGTCGATGATAAAAGCGGAAGATGTATTGAACAGAAAAAAATGTGAAGATGGTGTGGCAAGAGGCGGATGGAAGCCGGAGATCCACAAAGATATAGATAAGATGGCAACATATATGGATGTAAAAGAAGGAAGCTGGTTCGATATACCACTTGGGGCTTTGCAGTCAGATAATATCGGGAATCTGTATGCGGCCGGAAGGATGATTTCGGCAGATGAGGCAGCATTTGCGGCAGTAAGGGTTATGGGAACCTGTTTTGCCACCGGACATTCGGCCGGAGTGGCAGCCGCTGTACAGGCAGAATACGGTGAAGCAGATATAAGAAAGATCAGAGCAGAACTGGACAGACAGGGAGCTTTATTATAGAAGATATTCTGGTATGCCGATCGTATATGTTGATAGTAAGAGAGGAAAAAAGTTATGACATTGGAAGAAGTACGTGCAGGTATTGATGCGGTGGATACACAGATGAAACCACTGTTTCTGAAACGCATGGAGTGTGGGAAACATGTAGCAGAAGTAAAAGCTCAGACCGGAGGAGATGTATTTGTTCTCGAAAGAGAACTTGAAATCATTGAAAAAAGAGCCGCGGATGTGGATCCGGAGATTCAGGAAGAATATAAAACATTCCTGAGACATTTAATGAGCCTTTGTAGAAAATATGAATATGAATTATTACCAGAGATGCAGGAAAAAGTTATGACGGCAGCTCTGGCGGCAGCAGGACTGACAGCTGAGACCGAACATACACAGGTAAAGATTGGATTTACCTGTCCAAAAGAGACAAGTGATCTGAACCTGTTCGTGAACATGACAAAGTTAAATGGAATCCAGATTGATGCTATGAATCTGATGACAGAAAATGGAATTCAGAAAGTAACTATGACACTGGATGGTAAGATCACGGATGCGGGAATGCGGTGTCTGTTGTGCCAGATAGGGAAAGAGGCAGAGGAGTTCCGGATTTTAGAATTGTTTGGGATTTAATTCAGAAAGGCACGACGACCCGGACCTGCATAAAAAGTAGGAAGCCGTTCCTGTTCAGGTTCCGTCGGCGGGAAATACTAAAGCGTCAAAATTATGCTAAAAACGGGCTTCCGAAATTTGCAACTCGCCATTCGGCTCAAACAGGCAAATTTCGAAAACCCAACGCATAATTTTGACGCTTAACTATTTCCAACACCTTCTTCACATTCACTGGAACGGCTTTCTACTTTTTATTCCGTGGGTGTCGAATGCCTTACGAATGAAATGGCAAATGCGTAACCGTAGTGGCCTCCACTGGGTTAGACTTCCGGGCATTTCATTTATTAACATCCGCAGCCATTCAAGAGACTTGAAGGAAACAATAGATAAGGATTATTGTGAATGTGGAATGCCAATAGAAAACAAAAGCATAAATGTATTTCGCTCAAGCAGAAATAGGAAAAAACATCCCGTAACAATCAATGTTTCGACATGATTTACGCATTTACGAATAAATAAATTCACTATGATCATGCATACATTCACGAGCATGAAAAGTTCCAATATGCCGAGTACCGGCAAGGTGTACAGTTGAAATATCTCCATCAGTATAGTCATACAGATGGAGATAATAAGAGCAAACCACAAATAGTACTTTTGTTTTTCGGTCATAATAGTTCCTCCCCACATAGAAAGACTAAACTATAGTTACATTATATTTAGTAAATAATACCATAACAAGTCCTAAATGAAAAGCAAGAAAGGCATTTTACATAAAATTAGAAATACCCTCTTGCAATCTGGAAAAACATGTGCTAACATTTAAAACAAATTTTAGTATAGTAAAGCGATGAAAGAGACTCTGGACTCTGGAACCTGACAGGAATGTGGTGTCACCGACTGAGAGCACTGCTTGGGGAATGAGGACAATAGGGAACACTCTGGAGCAGACCGGTTGAAAGAAAAGATATTGCAGAGCAGATATAATAATAGTAGGCTGGTACGTAGACTGCACGTTACGCACGAAAAGAGGAATCTTAGAAAGCACTATACAGCTTTGAGATTCAATGCGGGTGGTACCGCGGATAGCGAAGATGATATCCGTCCCGGGATACAAGTATGTATTCCAGGACGGTTTTTTATGTTTTCAGGGGTAAAAGAGAGCATAGAATATGAAAAGTAGTTATTCGTCCCGGGAAGAAAAGGAGGATAAGAACATGGAGTATTTAACAGGTGTAAAGCCAAAAGAGACAAAAGAAATCAGTGAATTACTGGAACAGACAGAAGCAGGCACAAGGGTAAAAGTCAACGGAGCAGTGCATACGATCCGTGATATGGGAACTGTTGCATTTGTGATCTTAAGAAAAAGAGAAGGTCTGCTTCAGTGTGTCTATGAAGAAGGCAGTGCTGATTTTGAATTGAAAGACATGAAAGAAGCAGCAACAGTCGAAGTTGAAGGCATCTTGGAAGAGAATGAAAAAGCACCGAACGGAATTGAGATCCGTATGGAGAGTGTAAAAATCTTAAGTGAGCCGGAAGACGAGATGATGCCGCTTGCAATTTCCAAATGGAAACTGAACACATCTCTGGAAGCAAAACTGAACTATCGTTCCATTTCCCTTAGAAATATCCGGGAGCGTGCCAAATTCAGAATTCAGGAAGGACTTACAAGAGCATTCAGAGATTTCCTTTACAGCCAGGAATTTACAGAGATCCATACACCGAAGATCGGAGCGAAAGGAGCCGAGGGAGGAGCCAACATTTTCAAACTGGAATATTTCCACAGACCGGCAGTGCTGGCGCAGAGTCCACAGTTCTATAAGCAGATGATGGTCGGCGTATTTGACAGAGTATTCGAGACAGCGCCGGTATTCAGAGCAGAGAAACATAACACAAAGCGTCATCTGAACGAATATACCAGTCTTGATTTTGAAATGGGATATATTGATGGATTTGAAGACATCATGGCAATGGAGACAGGATTCCTCCAGTATGCGATGGAATTGCTGAAAAAAGATTATGCAAGAGAGTTAAAAGTATTGGGTGTTGAACTTCCTGATGTGAGTCAGATTCCGGCAGTGAAATTTGCAGATATCAAAGAAATCGTTGCAGAGAAATACAATCACAAGATGAGAAATCTATTCGACCTTGAGCCAGAGGAAGAAGTGCTGATCGGACGTTATGCGAAAGAAGAGTGGGGAAGTGATTTTGTATTTGTCACACATTATCCTTCTAAGAAACGTCCGTTCTATGCAATGGATGATCCGGAAGATCCAAGATATACGCTAAGCTTTGACCTTCTGTTCAGAGGATTGGAAATCACGACAGGCGGACAGCGTATTCATGATTACAAGATGCTGACAGATAAGATTACTGCAAGAGGAATGACAGAAGAAGGAATGGAACAGTATCTTGCAACATTTAAGCATGGAATGCCGCCACACGGAGGACTTGGAATCGGACTGGAACGTCTGACGATGCAGTTATTAGGAGAAGATAACGTAAGAGAGACTACATTATTCCCAAGAGATTTAAGCAGACTGGAACCATAGCGGAGAGTAAGGTATAATAGATATGATACCAGTGATAACATGTCATGAGAGGGAAATTATATGTTTGGAAAAAGATGTAGTTTATGCGGAGGAAAGTTAAATAGTAGTGGAATCTGTACGGAATGTGGGCTTGATAACAGCAAGTCGGATAAGAATTACCGGATCAACCGGAGTGACTGTGACGGAATGCCGCTTACACATGTCCATGAGGAGAAGGAAAAACAAGGCTATCGTATGAATGAGCCTGATATGACCGGGAAAAAACGGAGAAAGCATGTGCAGACTCCGGATATTACAAACCGGAGAAGACCATTGAAAATAGTGATTCTGGCAATTATCGTGATTGCAGTTTTGGGTAATCTCTATGAGGAACATAAGTACGATATAGAATATGCAATTGGAGATGCAGTTCAAGGTGTATTTCAGGATACGGGGGATCAAAAGACAAATGATACGGATGAAACAGACTATGATCATTATCAGTATGTGACTCGGGAAATCCCGAAAGAGGGAGAACGTGCAGACTATGAACTTTCTTCCGGCAATTATGTGGCAGGTGTGGAGATCCCGGAGGGAATCTATACAGTGACACCGAAAGATGACTATGACACCGTGCAGATCGATGATCCTGAGAACAGCATCTATCTGTATGAATATACCGAGGGTAAAAAAGACAAGATAGAGGATATCCGTCTTTATAAAGGTGCGCATCTTACATTAAATTGTAGGACAACAGTAAAACTGCATACCGATAATGCACAGGATGTAGAGGCAATGGAAACGGCCGGACAGAGTAATCCGCTCACAGAATCAGTGGATATCAAAGGTCAGAAAACGTTGACGGCTGGAAGAGATCTCGAACCGGGAATATATGATCTCAGCCGTGTATCAGGGGCTGGAAATGTGGATGTAATCATTTATTCGGACGAACAGGAAGAAATAAATTCATGGAGCCAGTGTCTGTCGGAAGATGGAATAGACGGAGAGACATTCCATTATCTGGTAATTCCGGAAAATGCAACAATGGAAGTGTCAGAAGACTTGAAAATAAGGCTTACACCTTCAGAACAGATTGCATCAACAGATTATTATGGCTTTTATAACAGATAAGTTTACTGAATATAAAGTATAGGGGAATCGATAACATCAGGAAAGAAGGAGCAGGAAGATGGCAAATAAAATATCAGATGAAACCATTGAATATGTTGGTATTCTCGCAAAGCTGGAATTATCCGGTCAGGAAAAAGAAGATGCCAAAGCAGATATGGAAAAAATGTTAGATTATATAGATACGTTAAATGAACTGGATACAGACGGAATTGAACCAATGTCACATGTATTTCCGGTAAAGAATGTATTCCGCGAAGATATTGTGACAAATGGAGACGGCAGTAAGGAGACACTGGCGAATGCACCGCTGGAAAAAGACCAGAGCTTCAAAGTACCAAAGACGATCGGATAGGAGGAAAACGGTTATGGATATTACAAGTCTTACAGCAGTAGAGCTTGGAAAGAAGATCAAAGCAAAAGAAATATCTGTTGTGGAAGCCGTGAAAGCCTCCATTGCACAGGTTGAAAAAGTAGAAAAAGATGTAAATAGTTTTGTAACACTTGATAAAGAGGGTGCATTAAAGCGTGCAGAAGAAGTGCAGAAATTGATTGATGATGGAACACTTACAGGACCGCTTGCAGGTGTACCGGTGGCGATCAAAGATAACATGTGTACGAAAGGAATGCTGACAACCTGTAGTTCGAAGATTCTCGGCAACTTCCAACCGATGTTTACCGCAGAGGCAGTTAAGAATCTGGAAGCAGCAGGAGCAGTTATCTTAGGAAAGACGAACATGGATGAATTTGCCATGGGAAGTACGACAGAGACTTCATATTTCGGACCGATAAAGAACCCGTGGAATTTAGAGCATGTTCCGGGAGGATCTTCCGGGGGAAGCTGTGCAGCGGTGGCAGCAGAAGAAGCGCCATATGCACTTGGATCTGACACAGGCGGGTCCATCCGTCAGCCAAGTTCTTTCTGCGGCGTAGTCGGAATCAAACCAACATATGGAACGGTATCCCGTTACGGACTGATCGCTTATGGTTCTTCCCTGGATCAGATCGGACCTGTTGCAAAGGATGTGACAGACTGTGCAACAATTCTGGAGACGATTGCATCTTATGATCCGAAAGACAGCACATCCATCAGACGTGACAGTTATGATTTTACATCTGCACTGGTAGATGATGTGAAGGGCATGAGAATCGGTATTCCGAAAGATTATTTCGGAAATGGTCTGGATGCTGAGGTAAAAGAAAATATTCTTCGGGCAGTAAAAGTTCTGGAAGA
>OHBG01000798.1_pt1 | contig 12768 bp, 8 predicted proteins | sample 1577351 | NCBI WGS metagenome assembly OHBG01 (sample SAMEA3879596, study PRJEB24766) | human gut metagenome | biome: human-associated habitat; feature: feces | place: USA | collected 1985/1987 | reverse complement strand
GCAACTGGGTTTTATGCGATTTCGACAAATACTCGCCCAATGTATTATGTACATTCTCTTTGTCGAAAAGAATATGAACACCCTTGAACGAGGCATCGTAAGGCGTCATGCAATAGTATTGCAAACCGGGAATCGTGTGCATACCGGCCTCGGGCATATCTTGCTGCGTGAGCACAATCGTCAGCTCTTTGGCGCGATCGTTACGGTAATTGAAGAAAATAACCACGTCGCCCTCCTTGATTCGCCCGTCGCAAGTCGTGTTTACGATAGGTTTAATAAATTCGTCGGTTACATCGGCATCATACGATTCCTGCATGGCTTGCACCATATTATCCGATTTACGACCGATACCGTTTACCAAAAGGTCATAGGCTTCTTTCACCCGCTCCCAACGTTTGTCACGGTCCATCGCATAATATCGTCCGATAATAGAGGCTATCTTTCCGGCCGATTTAGCGCAATGAGCCTCCAACTCCTCGATAAATCCTTTACCGCTGCGAGGATCGGTGTCACGACCGTCCATGAAGCAGTGGATAAACGTATTTTCCAAACCATATTCTTTGGCGATGTCGCACAACTTGAACAAATGATCCAGCGAACTGTGTACCCCTCCATTAGAGGTCAGCCCCATAAAGTGGATATTCTTACCGTTGTCACGCGCATAAGAGAACGCAGAGACAATTTCTTTGTTCTGTAAAATGGAATTGTCGGCACAGGCTTTGTTGATCTTCACCAAATCTTGATAGACGATACGTCCTGCACCGATATTGAGGTGACCTACTTCGGAATTTCCCATCTGACCATCGGGCAAACCCACATTCTCGCCACTTGCTTGCAACTGCGAATGAGGATAGGTTTTCAACAAATAGTCCCAATAAGGAGTGGGGGTATTATAAATCACATCTGCGTGCGAATGATTACCGATGCCCCAGCCGTCGAGAATCATCAATAGTGCTTTTTTACTCATCTTCTATATCTATTTAGAGTTATCTAATTTCATATATCAACCGACAAAAACAATGCCGAACTTTCCGAAGAGAAACTCTCTACCCCGACATCTTTGCTTTCCCCGGGCATCCCCTGCCAAATTGCGGGACAAAGATAGCGAAAGGTGAGCACAGAGACAAACGGAAATCTCATTTCCGACTTGGCTATGCCGAACCGTATCCTATCTTCGTAGTGACAAAGATACGAAAAACCAAGAGCAGAAACAAATTTACTTGATTATACCGAGAGGAATATTATATTCAATTTATTTCAACAATCTTTTTAACTTCTGCCCCCCAAAAACAAAAATCCCCGAAGGTTGCTTTACAAACCTCCGAGGATTTTTCCTATCGTGCATTTACCGCTTTACGATTTTATACGTCTTGTTCTGGATACGGCACAAGTACACACCTCGTTTGAGAGCCGACATGTCGAAAGTCATAGCCCCACCGTAGGCCCTGTCCGAAAGCACCAACCGACCGGTCATATCGTACAAGGTAATAGATGTTCCCGTGGTTACCCCCTCGATATGCAACATATCGTCTACGGGATTGGGATAAATCGACACTTGGTCTGCTTCATGCTCCTCCACGGCATCGACATAGTGCACCGACACATGGCAAGTAGCCGTCAGTGCCCCATCGTTCAACGATACGGTAATATCGGCCTCGCCCTCTTTGTTTGAATGAACAATCCCGGTTTCAGAAACCGTGGCCACCATCTCGTTACTGCTTGTCCAACGAAGGCCCGAAAAAGTAGCATGCTCGGGATAGACCGTAGCCAACAGAGACAAGGCTTCATCTTCACGGGTTATCTGGTAACTCTCTGTATCGAGTATTAACTTTGTAGGAGCCACATCAGGGAAAGTCTCTATCGTATAGAAAAAACGCCACGGAGCCGTACGACGATAAACCTCCTCGGCCGATGCCGGCACCACCAGAGTGCCATCGAGAGTAACTGTTGAAAATGTAGTCATCGTCGCTTCCGGAGGAGTAGCTCCCAAGCAAATAACCTTTGACAAATTTTTACAACCCGAAACATCTTGCATGGTCAATATCATACTACCAACTGTCAACGTCGACAAATAGGCACACTCATTAAACTGCGGCACACCACTAATCTTCCGCCCTATATATAGTGTATCAATCATCATATTGCCACCATTGAAACACTTGCCTTCAATCAAAATAGGCCGATTCCCATCTTTTAGTTCCAATGATGAAACAGAGTCACAGTCCACAAACGACGAAAGAATAGAATCTACCGAAGCGGGTATAGACAAAGACTTTAACCGTCTACACTCCCCAAAAGCCTCAACACCTATTTTTTTTACTGAATTACCTATCGCAAGGTGCTTCATATTACTACACCCCTTAAAAGCATAGTCTTCTATACGTTCTACCTCATCGGGAATGGAAACAGATTGCAAACGACTACAAGAAGCAAAGGCAGATGTGCCTATGGTTGTTACACACTGAGGAATGTTTACTACTGTCAATCCTGTACAACCTTGAAAGAGAGAAGCCTCTATCCGCAATAAATTTTCTGGCAAAACGACACTTGTTAAACCGGTACAACCCTCGAAAGCACCTTCTCCAATATCCTTAATATTCATCAAATCGAGGGTACCCTGCAAAGGACAACCCTTATATGCATAAGCTCCTATTTGCGAAACGCTCTTTGGAAGAGAAATCTGCTTCAACTGAGTGCAACCATAAAAGGCCGTGTCACCTATTACTTCCAAACCCTCGGGCAATACAATCTCAGTTAATTGGTTACAATTTCTAAAAGCCGATTTACCTATCCGTTTCACCTCTTCGGCTACTCGATAAATCCCCGAAAAATTTTTAGGGCAATACAACAATTCTCTCTTATCCTTACTATACAGCACGCCATCCTCAACCATAAAATAGGGATTCTCTTCGTCAACAGTAATCGAGGTCAAAGAATCGGAGTTCAAAAATACATTCTCCCCTATCGTTTCTACCGATTTTCCCAAATGCACATGAGTCAGTCCAATACAGTTAGCAAACGCATAATTGCCTATTGTCTTTACCTTATCGGGAATAACAAGATCTCGCAACGAATAACACCCATAAAATCCATAATCACTTATTCCTAATAAGGCTTCCGGTAAATCAATTGATTTAATTCGACTGTAAGCCAAACTACCCAAAGAGCTGAGTGTATTCGGCAATTCCAGAGACGTTATCTTACTCACACAGGAATAATAATCCGGATAACTCGATGAAAAACTTGTAACTCTAAAAACTTGCCTATTATAAGTTATAGTTTCAGGAATCGTTACAGCATCTCTATAAATAAACGGTCGCCAACCCACTCTAAATTCCATATAATAAGTCACAACGTTTGCTGTTTTTTCACTTTCAAAAACATAATACATTATATTATCAGATTGATAATAAGGATATTCCGGTGGATATCCAAACGTAGGTGACATGTACAACATGGACAAAATCAACAACACCACTACTTTTTTCATAGTAAACCTCCTTATATTTTGTGTTTTGTAAAAGTAAGAAAAATCTGTTTTTCACAATAATCGGCAGCCACTTTTTTCAAAAATATTTTATATTATATCATCATGCCATAAAATCACTTCTTCCCGATTCTACTTTTGCCGTGTATTAATCACTAAATTTTTTAATTATGACAGCAAATGAAATTTTAGCGGATATCGAAAATTACGAAAAGTTCGATCCGGTCAAAGGAACAGTCGAAGGGAAAACTTATGTGGTAGTCCCGACTACTACAGAAACAGGCAAAAATTCAGACGTCGTTATCAATGGACATATCACCTTAGCCCACAACACGACGTTGATTTTTGCCGGAGGAAAAATCTCAGGGACAGGCACACTCACCGGCGACAATACTCGGTTGATAGCCCCTATCACTCAAATTTTTGGCGAAGACATCACCGTCGACGGCATTTGGGTAATGGATCGCGCCTATCCTCAATGGTTCGGGGCAAGAAACGATATTTCCAACAATGAATTTTGGCATCTGCGCGTTGCTTGCGAAGCAGCCAAATCTACCGAAGAGAACCCTCTCACCCCCGCAGCAGAAAAAGACAATATTGAAGAAGCCCGAAATGCGGCCTTAAAAAACTTAAAAGCATGGAAAGTAGACTCCTCCGATGCCATCAACAAGGCCATGAAACTGAAACATGCCGGAGAAGTATTTCTGCCCAAAGGAGAGTACGCCATTTGTAAAACTTTGAAAGTTCCTTATGGTATTGTACTTCGAGGAGAATTGGCCGACTATCGTCTTAACAGCAGTAACATACAGTTGCCTATCGGTGATTATCCATTAGGAGGAGACACTACTCCCGACGATCTTTCGTCTTATTATAAATTAGGGACTGTTATTCGCCCCTTAAACACCAACTATCCGCTCACAGTCGATAGCGACGGGACACCTATCACCTCGTTCGACAACAATTTTGCGGTTGTCATCAACCCTAATATTCACCCGAACGAGAATCATAATGAGGCATGGGAACAGGAATTCCCTTCTGCTTTCACTACGATACGAGATATCCAGTTTATAAACTTTTGGACAGAGACTCCCAGCATGCGGGGAATCTATGCGATAGGCGGCATGAAAATCGAGAATGTCAGTTGGAGTCAATTCGTACAAGCCGTAGCCACACCCGACGATATGTATTGCGACGGAAAGACCATTATCAACTGCCAGTTCAATGCTCCCACCGGGTGTATTTTTTATGGCTCTATCTTCCACAAACTAATAATACAGACCGAAACAGAAAAGATCGAGAAAATAATAAAACGATTTGTTATAGATAAAAAAGAGTATTATGCCTTCGATTTAAGCGGATTAGGAGACAATCTATATTTCCACCACAACCATTTAGGTATGGGCGAAATTACTGGAGGATTAAAATTAAGAAGCTCTAACGGAGCACAAATCAGTTGCAATATTATCAACGACAATATCGCATTTTATAACTGTAAAGGCATTTCTTTTTCTGCCAACCACTGTGAAGATGGCATTCAAGTAAAAATATCCAATTCTCAAATCGATTTCTCCGGCAACTATTTCCATAAAGGGAAGAAACCGACATTCCTTATTCGAGATGATTATGCCCGAGGCTCGATCAATGTGCAATCGTCTACAATAGCCCTGCAAAACAACTCTTTGGTTTTCTTAGACCATGAAGATGAAAGTTCCAAACTTTACATAGGAAATATCAGTCCTTACGATATCCAAACCGACGGGTATCTATCCTTGTCGATACAAAACACCTATCGATATCGTACACCCAGAAACGCAGGAGGCAATATACACCCTTGCGGAATAACTATTCTTAAAGAGATTTGGACAGAAGGAGTAGCCGAGCCTGAATTGATTCCGTTTACCGAGTTCAACGATTTGAGTTATCTTTTATCCGGGAACTCACTCATCAAGCCCAACTTCCATATCGTACACAACCATGTGGTGAACAACACGCAGTTTTTCCGAGGGGCGGCTATGGCCAACAACAATATCGTATGGTTCCTCGAAAAAGGCGCATACCATTACCGCATGCAGACTATTTGGGATAAGAAACGACTAATCGGCAGTTCGACTTTAACCTTAGGCAATTTCAATTTAGGGGAAATTGGTTCTAATACCAACACGGGAAAACCGCAAGGTCTCTTGTTGAACATCGGGACCAATTCTTATGACGGTCCCAGCGACGGAAATGGCAACCAAGTAGTCATTCGACTCATGCGAGCCCGTACGAACGGAAATACAGCTTACCACAGTATTGAAATTCCCGTTTGCGGAACCCGCTTCCTATATGACAATGGTCTGTCGGTATGCGGCTTCAAATGGAAGCAGGAACCATCGATCGCTCCGTTGACAGTCAACACCATGATCCAATCTATCCACTTTGTCGGTGACAACGTTGTCTGCAAAGGAACCGCTTGTCCTACCGTTGGCGAGTGGACCGTGGGTGATATTGTTTACAACACAGGCGCGGCATCGAACAATGCCATGTGGATATACACTGCAAACGGCTGGCAAGCCCGATAAAAAATAGATGAGCTCTACTTAGAAGCTGTTTTAAAACATAAAAACCGCACCGAATATTCGGTGCGGTTTTTATATGCCTTGTAAGAAAGATTAAACTCTTCTTTCTTTAATACGGGCTTTTTTACCGGTCAACGCACGCAGATAATAAAGTTTAGCGCGACGTACTTTACCGCGACGGTTCACTACAATCTCTTCGATGAAAGGCGACTCGATGGGGAAAATTCTTTCCACACCTACATTACCCGACATTTTACGAACCGTGAAACGTTTTTTGTCGCCGTGACCGGAGATACGGATAACAACACCGCGATACTGCTGGATACGCTCTTTGTTACCCTCTTTGATACGGTAAGATACGGTAACGGTGTCACCACTACGAAACTCGGGGTGCTCTTTACCGCATGCGAATGCTTCTTCTGCAATCTTTACTAAATCCATTTTTAATAGCTATTTAAAATGTTCATACTGAAACGTAATTTAACAGGCCACTTCTCCTGCCAGAGATTACGAAAAGCGGGGCAAAGTAACGACTTTTTCGCCACATAAACAAATATGCCGTCGATTTTTTCGGACAAACCGCTCTTGCAAGGTTAACAAAATTCAATCTTGGGAGCAATTTTTGATATATTATCTTCAAATTTGTAATTTCGTCCAAGAGAAAAAAACGACATACTAACATTCTTCACATCATGATAAGAAAACTCATAGGAATAACGGCCATATATTTGTCCGTTTCTTTGTGCGGACTGGCACAAACCGAACGCATCGTCATTCTGCACACCAACGACACTCACAGCCAAATGGAACCTTTCGCAGCCACCCACAAAACATACGGAGGTTTGGGAGGAGTGATGCGGCGTATGGCTATTATAGACAGTATCCGCAATGCCGAACCTAACGTATTATTAGTCGATGCCGGTGACGCTATTCAAGGGACACCCTATTTCAACCTTTTCAAAGGCGATGCCGAATTCGAAGCGATGAACGCCATGCGTTACGATATTCGCACTATCGGAAACCATGAATTTGATGCGGGTATGACCAAACTGGCTCAACTGATAAAAAACTCGACAGCCGATTTTATCTCTTCCAACTACGACGTATCCCATACACCTTTGCACGGGACCTTGCAACCGTGGGTCATCAAAAAAGTCGGGAAATATAAAATAGGATTTTTAGCCTTGAACGTCAATCCCGATAATCTCATTCCTTCGGAATCGTGTAAAGGGGTGATATTCCACGATCCTATCCAAGCAGCCAATGAAACCGCTGCTTTGCTTAAACAAAAAGGTGCGGATATCGTCGTGGCCGTATCGCATTTAGGATACACGGCACAAGACAAAAAAGACGTTACCGACCCACAAATAGCAGCAGCAAGCAGCGACATAGACATCATCATCGGGGGACATTCACATACGGTCATCAACCCCGACAGTATAGACAATAATCCTCTCTCTACCCTACAATACCAAGTTAAAAACAAAGATGGGAAAAACGTACTCATCACTCAAACCGGAATGAGCGGAGCTTACTTAGGCTGCATTACCATAGAACCTCGAAACTAACTACTAAACCGTTATGAAGAAATTAAATACATACTGTTCTATCGGCTGTCTTTCGGTCGTTTTGTCAATCCTCTCGTCCTGCTCCACGTCCCGACAGGAATTCGACATTTCTTACAAACTCATTCCCGTCGATGCCCGTTGGGACAAGACTCCCGAACCGCTAATGGAACAAATAGTCGATAAATACAAGACAAGTGTCGACAGCATAATGAGTATCGTCATCGGGAAATCGAGCCAATACATGGCTCCGGGCAGACCTGAAACCTCATTGACCAATCTTTCGGCCGACATCATAAAAACCGAAGTTCAACGAGATTTCGGTCAACCGGTCGATTTTGCGATTATCAATACAGGGGGGATACGCAATCCACTCATGCAGGGAGATATTACATTGGGCGAAATATATTCTATCTTCCCTTTCGATAATACATTATGTCTCATAAAACTAAAAGGTTCCGATGTACGCGAGTTACTCAATATCGTAGCTTCCCGGAACGGAGAGGCCGTGAGCAAAGATGTACACATGACCATTGCCGACGAAAAAGCCATCGAACCGACCGTCAACGGCATACCTATCGACGACGATCGTATCTATTCCATCGCCACGATAGACTATGTAGCCAATGGCGGAGATCACATGACCCCGTTCCTGAATGCAATAGAACGGAAAAACAGCAACACTTTCATGAGAGATGCCGTTATAAATTTCATCGAGAGAGAAAACCGGGAGGGACACACCATCGCACCTCCCAAAGGGGGACGCATAATCTCATCGAATAACAAGTAACCGGACATGAAAAAGATAATTGCCTGTATCGGGACGTTTTTTGCTTTGGTAGCCCTATCTACGCAAGCTAAAAACCCGTATCTACTTCAAACGGCCGATCAGTCGGCTATGGAACACTGGGTCGACTCGGTGTTCGAATCGCTTTCTCCCAAAGAGCGAATTGCACAACTGTTAGTTATTACAGTGCGCAACAGCGATACCCCGCAAAACCGTAAAACGTTACAAAGACTCATACAAGGACAAAAAATCGGTGGACTGCTTTTCGACTCAGGAACAGCAAAAGACCAAGCCAACTTAACAAACTACTGTCAGTCCTTATCCAAAGTTCCCCTGATGATCACTCTTGACGGAGAATGGGGGCTCGCCATGCGTTTGTCCGATACTCCGCGCTTTCCGGTCAACATGATGTTAGGAGCCGTTCAAAACGATTCTCTCCTCTACGAATACGGCCGTGCCGTAGGGAAGCAATGCAGGCGCATGGGCATACATGTCAATTTCGCTCCGGTTCTCGACATCAACAGCAACCCGCGTAATCCGGTAATCGGCAAACGTTCTTTCGGAGAGTCTTTAAAAAATGTCTCGTCCAAAGCTATTGCATACGCCAAAGGATTAGAATCCGTAGGAGTCATGGCCGTTGCCAAACATTTCCCGGGACACGGAGATACCTCGGAAGACTCGCATAAGACACTCCCCCTTGTTCCTCATAGCAAGGAAAGGCTCATGAGTACCGAAATACCTCCATTCAAAGCATATATCGACAGCGGACTATCGGGCATAATGGTGGGGCATCTGAATATTCCTGCATGGGATGCCACCAATACCCCCTCTTCCTTATCGCCGATTATCACCCGCGAACTTTTATGCGACTCCTTAAATTTCGAGGGGTTAATATTCACCGATGCTTTAAAAATGAAGGGAGCATCGAAATTCGGCAATACGGCACTACAAGCCATACTCGCCGGGAACGACATCGCTCTGAACCCATCGAAACCCGAAGAACAGTTGAACAGCATTTTATCGGCTATCGAGCAAGGAAAGATAACTCAACAGGCCATCGATGAAAAATGTAAAAAAGTGCTACGCTACAAATACGTTTTCGGATTAGCGAACTATACACCCATAAAAACCAAAAACCTTATCGAAGATTTGAACGCTCCCGAATACGATGCCCTTAACCGAAAGCTCAACAGCGAGGCCATGACCTTGCTACGTAACAGTCAAAATCTAATTCCTATCACACATTTGAACAAGGGCAGAATCGCCGTTGTATCCGTGGGGAACGACACGGAATCGGTTTTCCAGAAAACAATAACGCTATACGCCGACAACGTAGGCCGCTTCGACGACAGCAATCCTCTGCCTTCACTGCTGGACACACTGAAACATTATGATAAAATCATACTGGCTGTACATAGCGGCAATGCCGAACATAGGGCCAGAATCGGCCGTATATGCCAAACCGGGAAAGCAATAGTCGCATGCTTTCTCTCCCCTTATCAGATGAATCGATTAAGTCACGAATTGACTCATTGCAAAACGCTTTTATTAGCCTACGAAAATACCTCGTTGGCACAAGAATATGCAGCACAAGCCCCATTCGGAGGATATGCCATAAAGGGAAAATTACCCGTAAGTTTAGAAGGTTCGTTCAAACTGGAAGAAGGCATATATATTCCAAAGTGCCGATTGGGATATGCGATTCCCGAATCGGTCGACATGGACAGCCGGATATTGTCTGCTGTCGATTCCATTATAGCACAAGGGATTAAAGAAGAAGCATTCCCGGGCTGTCAATTATTGGTTGCCCGACAAGGAACAGTAGTCTGGAACAAGGCTTACGGATACTTCGACTACGAAACTCACCGCCATGCAGTCGCCACAAACGACCTCTATGACTTGGCATCCGTCTCGAAAGCGACTGGGACTTTACCGGCTATCATGAAGGCTTATGACAACGGACGTATAGATTTGAACAAACCGATGAGCAAATACTTTGCTCCACTGCGAAATACCGATAAAAAAAGTCTGACGATCAAGGAAGCTCTTTTACATGAAACCGGTATGCCTGCCTCATTGCAAATGACTTCGGTCATTATCGACCCCAACAGCTTCACGAAACCATTAATCAAGCGTAGGAAAAGTAGCATCTACTCCATACAAATAGGGAATAACACTTTTGCTAACCGCAATGCCCAACTACGCAAAGACCTATTATCCTCTCGGAAATCGGATCGATTTCCCATGAGAATCGCCCAGAATTTATATGGTTCGAAATCTTTGCCCGACACCCTTATCAACCGTATCATCGAGTGCAAATTACGCCCCTCCAAACGATACTTATATAGCTGCCTGAATTTCGTCTTATTGAAAGAGACTGTCGAAAGCGCCACCGGCATTGCGATGGACAAATATTTGCAGCAAAACATCTACGGACCCTTAGGCATGCAAACGACCGGATATCGCCCTCTCGACCGATTTCCAACCGAAAGAATCGCACCGACAGAATGCGACAACTTTTACCGGAAGCAACAACTGATAGGGTATGTCCATGACGAAACAGCATGTTTTTTCGGAGGCGTACAAGGCAATGCCGGACTCTTTTCCAACGCCAACGATTTGGCTAAACTATGCCAAATGTGGCTAAACAAAGGGACATATGGAAACGAAAGAATTTTATCCCCGAAAACCGTAGAACTGTTTCTGACAGAAAAAAGCTCGACCAGCCGCAGGGGGCTAGGATTCGACAAGCCCGATATGGACAACCCGGAAAAGAGCCCTACGGCCATCGAAGCATCGGCCTCGACCATCGGTCATTTAGGCTTCACCGGCACTTGCTTTTGGATAGATCCCGGACAAGAACTCATCTATATATTTTTATGCAACCGGGTATATCCCTCCCGCACGCATGGCGCGTTATCTCAATTGAATATACGTCCCGAATTATTCTCGACCATTTACAGGTCCATAAAAAATCATTCGAAATAGAATGACAATATCACCATATTCGATGTCGCTTTCTTCAAGGACTGAGTAAATTTAATATCGGCCGGATCCCTCAAATCATTTCGTTTCCGGTTAATGACGTCTGTAAGTCCGAAACAGAATTTCAATTCGGGAATCAATTTAAAATATGGTAAATAAAAGTCACAACCGAGGCCGATAGTCAAATAACCGTCGAATGTATTCAGTTTAAGCAAATCGTTTCTCTTTTTCGATACGTCGGCCGTTCCCATGACTCCCCCGATCAGGTATGGACGAAAATTATTACAACGCAAAGCACTGAATTTCAATTCGAGAGGAACGACGATATAATTCGATTTAATGTCTTGTGTCCGATATTCCTGCGTCGCCGTCTCTCTAAACTTCACCACTTTATTCCCGAAAAATATACCCGGCGAAAATCTCAAATTCAAATGGGGGCACAAATAAAGGTCGGCCATCAAATTCACATTGAACCCGGGTGAAAAATCGGGAATATCCATGTACCAACTTTCTCCACCATCGGTAACGAAACCCGAATGTACAAACTTCATATCTTGCACATGCGTACCAATAGAAAATCCCAAATGCAAGAGTTTATGATCTACATACGGTAAATTCTGTACTTTACGAGGTTGAGCACATACACATACCGGCCACAACAACGCTATGCACGCCACGAAAACGTACAATCGCCCCACGTATCTACGGACCGTAAATCCATGTAATACTTTCCCTTGTATATCACTACCTCTATTCATAGTACGATAACTATTTATCAAACGGAAAAACAAGCGGTATATTGTTCCACAGGAATTGTATTTGACACACAAATTCCTACTCCTTTTCTTTTGCAATAGAGAGAAAAATGCTACTTTTGTGTCGCAATTAGATCTAATTATTTCAAACTAAAAACTAAAAACAATGGCTTACGTAATTAATGACAACTGTGTAGCTTGCGGTTCTTGCATTAGCGAGTGTCCGGTAGAAGCGATTTCGGAAGGTGATATCTACAAAATCGATGCAGACAAATGTTTGAGCTGCGGTACTTGCGCTGAGGTTTGTCCTAACGACGCTATCCACGAAGCATAAGCACACCGGTAAAAAAATTAAAGAAAAGGCTACTTGGTTTTATCCCAAGTAGCTTTTTTGATTCAGTATAAAATTCGTAGGGGTAGACTTGAATTTTAGAGATGAGTCTCTTGTCTATAATCCACTCTGAGTACCTATTGAATCGATATACCCTTTAATTATCGACTAAGTCAATAATCTCCCGTATTTCTCCCGGTCGCATTTAAACGAACAAGCCCAACTTATTGAACTACAATAAATTGGGCTAAAATCAGTCGGGGTGAGACGACTCGAACGTCCGACCTCCACGTCCCGAAC
>OHBG01000794.1_pt1 | contig 12851 bp, 17 predicted proteins | sample 1577351 | NCBI WGS metagenome assembly OHBG01 (sample SAMEA3879596, study PRJEB24766) | human gut metagenome | biome: human-associated habitat; feature: feces | place: USA | collected 1985/1987 | reverse complement strand
GGCTTTTTTGGCGCGTCGTTCGGCTTTTTCCGGTTTCTTGCAAGGGTCGGGGACAACGGAATGAAAATGCAGATCGTGAAGATCGGATTTGGAGACAGACAATGAAGTATGCAGGGATGCCCATGGGGATGTGGGTGCTGATGAAGAAGCTGGGTCTGTACGACCTGACCCCCGCCCTGTGCCATCTGGACTACACCATGAGCGAAGCGGGCGCTGCGACGAACTTTGTGCGGCAGTACACCCTTGCCTCTGGCGGACCCTACTGTGACTGCGGGTACAAAAAGAAAATAAATTAGAAGGAGTGTGCGATGCTTGTCAAGTCGATAACAGAGGAAGAAATTTACGGTATCGGCCACGCTCAGCGGAGCAAGAACCACACGCCCAGCAGGATCGCAAGGAAGATCAGGTTGGATAGGGTGAACAGCCCAAAATACTGCTTCTTCCCCTGTGGCAGCTCCCGTGCGATCTGTCGGTAGGAAATAAGACTGGCCATGGATGCGATCAAAGTGCCAAGACCTCCCAGATTGGTGCCGATGATGAGGGCTTGTGTCTCTGCCGTGAACCCGGACAGCAGCAGGGCAGCGGGAACATTACTGGTGACCTGCGAAGCAAGAACCGCCACCAGAACTTCCCGGCCGGTCAGAAACTCCTGCAGCCAGCCGGAAAAGGCCGGAATGCGCCCCAGATTGCCAATAAAGATGAAAAAAGCCACAAAGGTCAAAAGCAGGGAATAGTCCACTGCCCGTAAGGTGTGCGGGTCTGCAAAAAGAACGCAGACGAGTACAGCGGCAAAGGCAATGCCATAGGGCAGCACCCGGATCACGGACAGCAGGCAAATGGCGAACAGAACCAGATACAGCAGGATGATCTTCTGATTCCCCTGAGACGCAGAGGAAGAAACAAGCTCGTCCACGGAGAGGGCGGCAGAGGCTTTCCGGCAGACCATTGCTGCCCAAGCCAGCAGCAGGAACAGAGAGACCAGTGTGTAGGGCAGCATAAGAAGCACAAATCCCCCGATGCTCATGCCGCTTTTTCCGTAAAGATAGAGGTTCTGCGGGTTGCCGATGGGGGTCAGCATACTGCCAAGGTTTGCCGCAATGGTCTGCATACAGACCACCGGAATCAGAAGGGAGCGGCGGACATCCGCTCCCAGACGGCTCAGGACCACGAACGTAAAGGGAACGAAGGTCAGCAGGGAAACATCGTTGGTGATGAACATGCTTCCGAAAAAGCACAACCCGACCAGTACCAGCGTCAGCTGAAAGGTGCTGTGGGTACGGGACAGCAATGCCCGGCCCAGTCCATCAAAAAAGCCCTGCCGCCGCAGCCCGGCCATGACCGTCATCAGGGAAAACAGGATCGCCAGCGTGCGCAGGTCGATGTAGCCGAGATACTGCGCATCCGGCGGAACAAAGAAGGCGGAGACAACGGCCAGCACAGCGGCCGCAGTGAGGACCGTTTCCTGTTGAATGAATTGTTTGAGTTTCATAGAGACACATCCTTGTAGTTGTAAAGGCTGCCCTGCTACGGTGCCGGGCGGCCTTTTTCCGTATTTCAGAGCAACAGCTCAAACGACCCGATCATCAGCGGCATGGTCAGGATGGAAAGCAGCGTGCTCAGGACATAGATCGCACTGGAATGAGAAGCATCCCGGTCATAGAGCTGTGCCATGGAGGTGACCGTTGCACAGGCGGGGGTAGAACTCCTCTTTTGCAATTCGTTTTTGCAGCACAATCCTACTCCATTAGCGGGGCATCGTCAAGAGAAAACAGAAAAAATGTAATCTGAATAAGAAAAAACGGATGACTCCGCAGAACCATCCGCTAAAATCTGAGATCCACCCGACAGCAAAAGGATGCACCGCAGATAAAATAAGAACAAAGAGCGGAGAACGATACGAAAGGAAGCTTGATGCTGCTCACAAGGATGATGCAGCAACATTACGGAAAACCTGTGATTCTTCTTATAGACGAGTATGATGTCCCCGTAGCAAAAGCGAATAACAATGGTTACTATGCTGAAATGCTGGATGTCATGAAAGGGTTGATGCAGGCACTGAAAGACAATCAGGCACTTCGTTTTGCGGCTGTTACGGGCTGCTTGAAGATTGCGAAAGAGAGTATCTTTACGGGAACCAACAATTTCGTATCGGATACCATCACAAACTCACGCTTAAGTGAGTATTTCGGTTTTGTGCAGAGCGAGGTTGACCAGCTGCTAAAGGATGCTGACCTGACAGAGCAGGCCGAAAACATTAAGAAATGGTATGATGGCTATCATTTCGGCGATTTTGATGTTTACTGCCCGTGGGACGTAATGAATTACATGCTGGAACTGCAGCGTGATCCGAAAGCAAAGCCTAAGGCGCATGGGATGATTGCGGAAAAGCCCAACAGTATCTACCAAAAGGGTGGCTATACTAAGAAGGATGTGGAGAAGAACATTCTGTCCAATCCGTTCAAGCATTTTGAAGACATGCGCTTTCTGATGCGCTGCAAAGATGTAGAGACCGTTGAAGTGAATCCCATCATCTTCCGCAAGCTGACACGGGAAGACTGGCTGCATATTGTGGACGTCTGCGACAAGAGCCTTGAAAAATATTATATGAGGTTCAAAAAATAATTAGAAAGGATGTTTATTGGACATCACTTTTTGTAAGATGCCTTCAGAAGAAGCGACAACAGACTTCTGAGGAGGACAAAACAATGTCAAACGGTGATTATGGTTACTTCGGCAAAGGTGATGCGGGCTATGCCCAGTACATGACGGCGTTCAACCGCAACTTCGGCGGCTCGTCCGGCGGCGGTGGTGGTGGCGGAAACCACAACAACAATGGCGGTGGCGGCGGGGACGGCAGCGGGTGCGGCTGCCTGATCGCTATTGCAGTGGTCGTGGTGCTGATCCTGATCGTCTTGGGTGGCTGAATCAATCCCTGCAGGTGAAACACAGGTTTTCCCTGTGGGGATTTTTTGAATCCGCTTGTAGAAAACGGCGGTCTATGGTAGAATGAAACCAAAGATACACAGGAGGGCTTACACATGGTTTTACTGGTTGTGGATACACAGAAAGGTATCGTGGATGAACGCCTGTATGCGTTTGAAACGTTTGTCAGCAACATCAGGGAATTGATCCGGACTGCCCGCGAACAGGGAATCGAGGTCGTCTATGTCCAGCATGACGATGGGCCCGGTACAGGCTTTTCCATCGGAGACGATGAATTTGAGGTCTATTCCGGGTTTGCGCCGCTGCTGACTGAAAAACGGTTCGTCAAAACCGTATGCAGCGCGTTCAAAAAAGAAAGCGGTCTGCTGGAATATCTGACGGAAAAGGGCGAAAAAGATGTGATGGTCTGCGGTATCATGACGGACTTCTGCATCAATGCAACGGTGGAGGCGGGCTTTGAGCATGGCCTGCACATGATCGTTCCTGCCTATGCAAATTCCACGAAGGACAACGAGTATATGACAGGGGAGCAGAGCTACCACTATTACAATGAATTCCTCTGGCCAGATTGTTATGCCGATTGCGTGCCTATGGAGAAAGCGTTGGAACTGCTCAAAAAGTGAGGAGTTTACAATGATTTCTGAAAAAGTAAAAAATCAGATTCAAGTGGTGCAGGGTGATATTACCAAACTGGACTGTGACGGCATCGTGAATGCGGCCAATCGCAGTCTGCTGGGCGGCGGCGGTGTGGATGGTGCCATCCACCGGGCAGCAGGGCCGGAACTGTTGGCGGAGTGCCGCACGCTGCACGGCTGCCGCACCGGCGAAGCAAAAATCACTAAGGGCTACCGGTTGAAAGCAAAGTATATCATTCATACAGTAGGGCCGATTTATTCCGGCACAGCAGAGGATGCCGCGCAGCTGGCGGACTGCTACCGCAATTCGCTGAATCTTGCCAAAGAGCATGATGTCCATAGCATTGCGTTCCCGGCAATTTCGACCGGCGTGTATGGCTACCCGCTGGAGGATGCCACAGCGATTGCAGTTAAAACGGTGGCGCAGTGGCTGGAAGATCATGCGGATTACGCAATGCAGGTGATTTTCTGCTGCTTCGATGCCAGGACGGAGCGGGTGTATCAGGCAAGAACTCTGCAACAGTGAAAGCGGCAGGATGGTCGTGGAACTGTATCTTGGTAAACAGGATGGGCATGGCTCCCGAATCCTGTACTGAAAATGGAGTGAAGATTGAAATACAGAGAAATCGCAGACGGCATTTTTGTTGACCGTCCCAACCGCTTTATTGCCCATGTGGAAGTGAATGGAGCAATGGAAACCGTCCATGTCAAGAACACCGGGCGGTGCAAAGAGCTATTGCTGCCCGGCACGGCGGTTCGGCTGGAAGTGTCGGATAACCCGAAACGCAAAACGAAATACGACCTTGTGGCGGTACACAAGCAAGGTCTTGGCTGGGTCAATATGGACAGTCAGGCACCCAATAAGGTGGTAGGGGAGTGGCTTGCAAAACAGGGCTACGACTATATCAGGCCGGAATTCACCTATGGGAAGTCCCGCATCGACTTTTATATGGAAAAGGGCGAACAGAAGTACCTGCTGGAAGTCAAAGGCTGCACACTGGAAGTGGACGGTATCGGCTATTTCCCGGATGCACCCACCGAGCGCGGTGTGAAGCACCTGCACGAGCTGGCGCAGGCACAGCAGGCAGGGTATCGGTGCGCTGTGGCCTTTGTGATTCAGATGGAAGGCATCACCGAGGTGCGGCCAAATGTCAGCACACAGCCGGAGTTTGGCACGGCACTGGCCGAAGCAAAAGCTGCAGGTGTGCAAGTGCTGTTTTTGCTCTGCCATGTAGGGCGGGATAGTCTGGAAATCGTGGAGCAGAGGGAAGGGTGAAGACGGCAGAAAAACGCTTTGCGTGATTCAGTTACAGAAATCATAAATAGGAAATGTTATCATATAGATACAAGAAACACACCGACAACATTCCAATGGAGGATTTCGATATGAAGGCAAAGTTTTACATCTGCAATCACTGTGGCAACCTCGTCACTACCATCCATAACGCAGGCGTTCCGCTGGTCTGCTGCGGGGAGAAAATGAAAGAGCTGGTTCCCAATACGGTGGAAGCCAGCGGCGAGAAGCATCTGCCGGTGGCAGAGCTTTCCGGCAGTCGTCTCACGGTCACAGTGGGCGCGGTGGAGCACCCCATGGCGGATGTTCACTATATTCAGTGGATTTTTGTGGAGACTGAGAACGGCGGGCAGATCCGCTATCTGAATCCGGGGCGGGCTCCCAACGCGGTATTTGAACTGGGAAGTGAAAAGCCGGTGGCCGTTTACGCATACTGCAATCTGCATGGCCTTTGGATGACGAAACTCTGATACAATCAATGCAAACGGGGAGTGATTTGATGTCACTCCCTGTTTTTTGATGAGAACTTTATGCGGTTCTTTTGGTTCGGAACTGTGTATAAATGGGATGGATAAAATGAGCGGTTTTGCCGCAAAAACAGTATATTTTAGCGCTTTACAGCAATGAAAGTACTTGCTATAATATCGCCATGGCGCAGGTTTCAGTTGCGCGAGGGGGAAAATTGCCTGAAATGCATGAAAGGCTGATAATACTCCGTGAGCTGCTCACAAGAGCAGCTCCATCGAGTCGCGGCCATTGTGCATTTTCAAGCTGAAAACAGGCCGGGACTTGGAAAAGGAGTCTCGGCCTGTTTGTGTTTTCGGCGCAAAGGAAAGGATTGAACAATGCGATTTGATGCAAAAGAATTCGGCGGACCTCCCGGTATGGGGATAGGAAAAGCAAAATCCTCTTTTTCAATGCCCAAAAGCGTGGTAGAATAGGTAAAAGATTCAGTATCTGAAAAAACGGAGCGCGCAACAATGAAGATTCTGGTTAGCGCCTGCCTGCTGGGCGAAAACTGCAAATACAGCGGCGGAAACAATTACAATCAGGCGGTCTGTGATTTTGCGCGGGGGCATCAGGTGGTTCTGGTCTGCCCGGAGGTTTTGGGCGGCCTGCCCACACCGCGGTGCCCGGCGGAAATCGTGCAGGGCGTTGTCACGAACAAAGAGGGCATCAATGTGGACCGGGAGTTCCGAGCGGGCGCAGCCAAGGCCCTTGCCATCGCAAAAGAAAATGGGGTGGAGCTTGCCATCCTGCAATCCCGCAGCCCCAGCTGCGGCGTGAAGGAAATCTACGACGGAACGTTTTCCGGGACAAAGATTCCCGGACAGGGCGTTTTTGCGAAAATGCTGATGGACGAAGGCGTCCGTGTTCTGGATGCCGGGGAATTGCCTAAAATTATCTTGAAAAATGAGGACGGAAAATGTCAATCAGACTGATTTGCAGCGATATTGACGGTACACTGCTGCAATACGGCAAAAAGGAACTGGAAGACGAGATCTTTGAGCAGATACGGGAGCTGCATCGGCGCGGCATTCTGTTTTGCCCGGCATCCGGTCGGCAGTATACCAGCCTGCGCAAGCTCTTTGCACCGGTGGCGGACTGCTGTGTGTTTCTCTGCGAAAACGGCGGCGTGATCTATAAGGACGAACAGTGCATCGCCAAGAATCCGATGCCGCGTGCATTGGCCGAAGAAATCGCCAACGACCTGTGGACCTGCAGCGACGGGCAGGGCGAAGTGATGCTTTCCGGCCAGAATACTGCATACCTGATGGAGCGGGGTCTGGGAATGCTCAAGCGTATTCAGTTCATCGGGAACAATTATCAAATCATCCATGACCCTTCCGAGGTGCCGGAGGAGATCACAAAAGTATCGGTGTATCTGCACGAAGGCGTAGAATCTTACACGGAACGGTTTGTCCCACGATGGAAAGAGGCGAACTGCGCTGTGGCAGGGCCGTACTGGATCGACACCACCTTTGCCAACAAGGGCATCGGTGTGCGCAGCATCTGCAAGACTCTGGACATCGCCCTTGCCGATGTGATGGCTTTTGGCGACAATTATAACGATATGTCGATGCTGGACATTGTGGGTGTGCCCTACATTATGGATGGTGCCGCCGCACCGCTGCGGGAAAAGTACCCGAACCATACACCCCGCCCAGAGGATGTGCTGCGGGAGTTCTTGAAGCAAGCGTAAATTTGGAACGCGCACGTTCCAAATTTGAAATGATACGATACAAGCTGCACGGCCTTGTTGGAAGAACTGCGCTGACAGGAGAATTTTATGACAGAGCGTTATTGTGAGGGTGAACGGTTTGCTGACCTGTCGTTCACCGAGGAGACTTTTGAGGACTGCGACTTTACCGACTGCGTGTTTGTGGATTGCTCCTTTACCAAATGCGAACTGGATCATACCACGCTGAATGAGTGCAAATTCGTGCGGTGTGAGATCACAGGTCTGCGCAGCACTCATTCTTCGGTGCAGTCGCTGGATTTTGAGGACTGCCGCCTGAATGAAATCGAGTGGGCACCGCTGATGTCAAATGGTGCCTTCCCAGACCCCATTCACACGCTGAAAGAGTGCAGTCTGAAATATAACACCTTCACCGAAATGAACTTTAACCGCTTCGACTTTTCGGATGGCAACGAAATTGTCGGCTCCATGTTTGCCAAATGCGAGATGCAGCTGGCGAATTTCAAGGGCGTGGAACTTCACGAAACGGAATTCTACCAGTGTGACCTGCGCAAGGCGGATTTCCGGGATGCCGCCGGTTATAGGGTGGACATTCTGGGCAGCCGCCTGAAGGATGCGAAATTTTCCCTGCCGGAAGCGGTGAATCTGCTGGCAGATTTGAAGATCAAACTGTCGTAAGAAGGAGAAAAAATGCGTCAACTCATCATTGCACGAAAAGATCTGCAGATGTCTCCCGGTAAGCTGGCGGCGCAGTGCTGCCACGCTTCGCTGGCATTCCTCACCGACCCCATCGGCATGGGACAGGGCGTGGAACCCATCGAGAAAGACGGAGGAATTACCGGCTATCGGGCAGAAATCATGTTGGAGAAAGCAACCTATGAAGAATGGTTCGATGGCTCTTTTACCAAAACTATCTGCGGGGCAAAGAACCGCAATCAACTGCTGAAAGCAAAGACCATTGCCGAAGAACTGGGGCTTGTGAAAAACAAAGACTTCTTCCTTATCCGGGATGCCTGCCACACCGAGCTGGAGCCGGAAGAATTTGATGAAAACGGAGAAGGCATGACCCTGACCTGCATCGGCTTCCGCCCGCTGCCGGATGAAATTGCACACCAGATCAGCCATAAGTTCCATTTGTATTGAGTGCTGGTTCGCGGAATAATAAAAATAGTCCCGGCCATTCTCCTGTGATTTGCAGGAAAATGGCCGGGATAGTTTGCTTTTTATTGAAGATTCATCCATGCCGCCAGCGCGTCCGCCGTCTGACGCTGTTGTTCCTCGGCAGAGATGGTGGGTGTGCCATCGCCCTTCTGCGCACCGTAGCTGCCGAATCCGGCATGACAGCCGCCGTCAATGACCGTTTCGGTGGTGTCCTGTGGGAGGTTCGTGCGGTCGGCTTCGTACTTTTCGCGGTTCAGTACGCCGTCCTCGCTGCCGTAGGCGGCATAGACCCGCAGGCCGCTGTCGGTCAGGTCTGTGTGGTAGTAGTCGCTGACGTAAATGTCGAATGCGATGCAGACGGCCAGCAAAACAGCCAGCAGGCAGAGGAACACTCTGCGGGGAAACGATTTTTTCTTCTGGTTCTTCATAGAACTCCTTTATTTTATAAGCATTTTCCGCAATCGCTGCAGCCGTTGCAGATCAACTTGCTGCCGCAGGTCTCGCAGTTTGCGCGGAAATGAGGCACATAGAGATCTTCCTGCGGGATGGGGTAGCCCCAGTCGTCCACGAGGTCAAAATGAATGGGCCTGCCCTGAAAATTCATGCCGGATTTACAGGCCATTCGGCTTTGCAGCTGCTTGTTTGGCAGGTGGTAGCGCCTGCCGTCCTTGATGAACACGGTGCCGGTCTCGATAAAGCAGAAGGTCACGTTGGCATCCACGCATTCCTGCCGGAGAGACTTGACCCAATCAAAATTGCAGGGGCGGGCACCATCGTAGTTTTCGCCGCCGCAGATGACCTGCTCGATTTGCCCGGCGGAAAGGTACTGCCGGATGCTTACTGGCCCGATGAAGGGCGCGCACATGATGCCCTTGTGCTTGAAGGGCAGGTCAAACAGAATGGGAATGCGCTCATCGGTGCGGCGCTGATTCTCGCAGGTGACGTTGAAAAAGATGTTGTCCCAACCGCTGCCCCAGTCCGGCGGCAGGCACTCCCGCACCCGCTGCGGCCGCTTTGTGAGCAGGAAAAACACCACATCGCTGCGTTGGCGCATGATGTCCCACGCCTCAGCCCGCCACGGGTCGGCTTCTTCCAAGAAGAAATCCGAGGTCATGCAGACCCGGATCTGCTCACCACTCTGGATTTTGTAGTGTCCGGTGCGGTCTTTTTGGAGCGGGTAGGAAAAGCCGCTTTTCGTTTTGTGGATCTCGGCTCCGTTCTGGTCCCGCATCCGGTCGAGAAAATACATGTAGCAGTTCTGGCAGCCCTCGCTGCACTTGACGCAGCCGTGCCATGGATTCCAGATGTCGTGCAGGAAGCTCACCTTCTTTCGGTACCCATTATTATAATAGCTGCGCGGACAGGAAACAAGAGCACCCCTTGCACCGCCCCATCGGATGTGATAAGATTAAACAAAATTTAATAACGCTTTGTATGAAAACAACTTTAGATAGAATTCCAGGATGATACAACAGAAAGGAATTTGACTATGGCACGATATAGCGTGAATAATTATACGGTGGATGTGCTTTTGGCGGATATAAAATCCGGTAATATTGCGATTCCGGAAATGCAACGTCCATTTGTATGGGACGCAACGCAAGTGCGTGATTTGATGGATTCGCTTTATAAGGGCTTTCCGGTCGGATATATTATCGTATGGCAAAATCCAAGTGTAAAGTTGAAAGACGGAACAGTTGCAATAGGGAAAAAAGTTCTGATCGACGGGCAACAGCGTATTACTGCTATGGCGGCTGCAATTGTGGGACAGGAGGTTTTAGACAGCCACTATAAATGGAAACGGGTCTGTATTGCGTTTAACCCCATTGACGAAATATTTGAAGTGGCAAATTCCGCAAATCAAAAAAGCAGTAAATGGATTCCGGATATTGCAAAAGTGCTGGATGTGTCCTTTGGTTCTTTTTCTTTTGTGATGGAATATTGCCAGAAAAACGGAATTATGGACAAAGCACAGGAAATCAATGACACAATCAATCGGTTGAGGGCAATACAAAATAATAGCATTGGTGTTATTACGCTGGCAGAAGATTTGGATATTGACAGTGTAACGGAAATTTTTATTCGAATCAATTCTAAGGGTGTGGTTCTGTCGCAAGCGGATTTTGCAATGTCTAAGATTTCTTCGAATGAAATGTATAATGGAAATGTGACCCGAAAAACGATTGATTACTTCTGTCATTTGTTGGAGTCTCCGGAGGATTTGAAAGAAATCAAGAAAAATGATGCTGAATTTGCGGCGAGACCGGAATTCGAAGCTATAAAGTGGGCAGCTGCAAAGAATGCACCGATTTATCGCACATGTTATACGGATATTCTTCGTGTTGCATTTACATATAAATTCAAGCGAGGAAAGCTAGCAGATTTGGTTAGCTTGCTTTCAGGTCGAGATTTTGAAACGCGTGAATTTAAGATCGAAATAGAAGAAAGGTCGTTCAATCAATTACATGAGGCAGTTCTGCAAGCGGTGAATCAGACAAATTACGAACGGTATTTGATGATTGTGCGCTCAGCGGGAATTGTGAAAAAATCGCTGATTCGTTCACAAAATGTTTTGAACTTTGGCTATGCGCTTTTTCTTGCACTTCGTGAACGAAAAGTGGATAGTAATCAAATTGAAAAGATTGTACGCAAGTGGCTGGCTTTGTCTATTTTGACGGGAAGATATTCTTCTGGCTCGCCAGAGTCTGCATTTGATTACGACATTAAGAGATTCTTTGCTTATGATGATCCGATGCAGTACCTGAATATCACAGAGGCAGGCGAATTATCTGAGGCGTACTGGAAGGTAAATCTTGTTCAACGACTGAACACATCGGTTGCGAGCAGTCCATATTTTAATATGTTCCTTGTGGCACAGGTCAAGGCACACGATAAAGGCTTTTTGTCGATGGAAATTGATATTGAGTCCATGTTGGAAAACAGAGGCGATATTCACCATTTGTTCCCGAAAAATTACTTGATAAAAAATGGAATTGTGCAAGCACAATACAATCAAATTGCGAATTATGCTTTTATTCAACAGGAAATCAACATTAAAATTAAAGATAGTTCGCCAGCCCACTATATGACTGAAGTGATAGGGCAATGCAATACGAAAAAGCCTGTTTATGGTGGAATCATAGAACAAGATAGGCTGGCTGAAAATATTAAACAGAATTGTATTCCAGACGGATTTGAAAGCATGGAGATTGGCGACTATCAGGATTTTCTACAAAGGCGTCGGGAACTGATGGCCGAGAAAATACATCAATACTATGATTCTCTCTGATTTCAAAGGCGAAACTTGATATAAAGGGATGCACTTCGCAATGCGGTCTCTCTGGGCGGCGACAGCGACACCCTTGCCTGCATCACCGGCGGCATTGCCGAAGCTTTTTACGGGATGCCGCAGGAACTGCGGGACGAGACTTTGAAACGTCTGCCGGAGGATATCCGGGAAGGATATGAGCTGTTTCGGTGGAACATCGGCCAGAGATAAGACATTCGGAGAACCAAGGAGCAGATACAACACACTCGTGATGTGAAGTATCTGCTCCTTGGTTTTTAATAAGACTCGATGAAGGGCGTCTTGCATCGGCCTGAAAAATCCGATATACTGAACCCAGAGAGTATATCGAATTTTTTGGGAAAAGGAGAGAACGGTATGGAACATCTTTATGAAAAGGCACTGGAAAGTGCGGAATATATCAAGACGCACACGAAAAAGCGCCCGAAGATCGCGGTGGTGCTGGGCTCCGGCCTTGGCAAGCTGACCGCGGACTTTACGGACACGGAAGAATTGTCCTACAAGGATATCCCCAACTTCCCGGTATCCACGGTGGCAGGACACAAAGGCGCATTGTTGGCTGGCAAGCTGGGGGACACGGAAGTCTACGCCATGGAAGGCCGCTTCCATTTCTATGAGGGCTACTCCATGAAGGAAGTCTGCTACCCGTTCTATGTGTTCAAGCTGTTGGGCGTGGAAAAGGTGGTGTTGACCAACGCCTGCGGCGGCATCAACCGGGAGTTTGCGCCGGGCACCCTGATGCTCATTACCGACTTCATCAACATGATGGGCACGAACCCCCTCATTGGCCCCAACGATGAGCGCTTCGGCCCCCGCTTCCCGGACATGACCGAACCTTACAGTCTGGAACTGCGGAACCTTGCCAAGCAGACCGCCGATGAACTGGGCATTGCCTACAAGGAGGGCGTTTACATGGGCTTTATGGGTCCTTGCTATGAAACGGCGGCTGAAATTCGCGCCTTTGCGGGGATGGGAGCCGATGCCGTGGGCATGAGCACCGTGCCGGAAACCATGGTCTGCAACTACATGGGCATGAAGGTACTGGCCGTCAGCTGCATCACTAACATGGCCACCGGCATCCAGACGGTCAAGCATAGCCACGCCCGCGTGCTGGAGATCGCAAATCAGGCAGGCGATACCCTGTGCCGATGGCTGGGTGCGGTGATTCAGAGAATGGAGTAAAAAAGATGCTCAATGCTGCGGAAGAAGCCGGACTGCTGAAACCCGGCGGTACCATCGTGGAGCAGACCAGCGGTAACACCGGCATCGGTCTGGCCGCGTTTGCAGCAGAGCGTGGGTACAAACTGGATA
>OHBG01000785.1_pt1 | contig 12983 bp, 8 predicted proteins | sample 1577351 | NCBI WGS metagenome assembly OHBG01 (sample SAMEA3879596, study PRJEB24766) | human gut metagenome | biome: human-associated habitat; feature: feces | place: USA | collected 1985/1987 | reverse complement strand
ATCCGTACGGAGATAGATTCGAATTGAGCAACCAGCCATAACCTATTCCTGCGGAGACTTCTACCTTTTCAGCGTGGGATGATTTAACTTGGGCATGCAAGGAGCATGCAAGAAAAGTAAACAGAACTACTAGATAAACGTTTTTCATATGCGTAATGATTTAATTTATTCAACATAGCGTAACAATATAAAATCAATCCCCCCAAAATGTCACCTTGAAGAAAAGGGAAATTTTAAGGTTATGACAAAATTAACCTTTCAAAAACATTTTCTATCGGACAAAAGGGGGACATTTTTCTGGAGTAAAAAACGTATAATAATCTAATATACAACATTATGCATATTACGCCTTACTTTTTTAAGGGGACATCACGTTCCAGAAGAAGAAAACAGTACACAAAAAGGCAGGAATCAATACGAACACAGGAAATCTTCCAGACTTATTTCCGCATCCCGAAGGTGAAGCTTGTCCGTCTTGATTCGGTATTTACGTTTCTTTAGCGCATCGTCGCTGATACCGAGCAAATAGCAGATATCCCTGTTTTTTATATGCATTCGGAGCAGGCAGCATATAGAAATCTCTATTTCCTTTAAACCGGGAAATTCACTTTGCAGACGACTCACATAGTTGTTATGACAGGAGTTAAGCAATGATATCAGATGATCCCAATCGGCCCCTGAGAGTTTATACGAGGAAGACAAACGGTCCTTATCCAGCAGAGAAAGCTGGACAAAGGTATCGATATGCTTTACCAACGGGTCAGAAAGAAATACACTTTCCCTCCACTTACGTTCCTTACTCGCTAATTCCTGACGGATTCGTAACAATTCAGAATCCTTTGCCTGCAAACTCTGAATATTGGCCTCCATCAACTGGTGCTGACGACGGAGAAACGATTCTTTTCTTCGCTTGAAACGAAGATAGACAGCATAGAAGACAGGAACAAGAAGAAGCAGGATGATGATACACACAAGCGTCACGATATCCTTCTGCTGCGACTCTGTTTTCAGCCGCATGTTCTCATTCCGTACCAGCGAATAGTCGTATTTCTTCTGCCACTGCATCACCCTCTCGTTTTCCCGGCGGTGAGTCAGCGAATCGACATACAAGGAGTACTGCTCATGATATGCCAGAGCCTGACGGAAGTCGCCTTCCTGACGGCACAGCCGCGAACTCATCAGGTTGTATTCCAGCATCGCATCCAGGTCATCCTCTTGCCGGATACGTTCAATATAATAACGGGCAGAATCCAGTTGCTGAAGACCTGCGAAAGAACGGCCCTTCATCAGGTCCGCCCTTCTGCGCGGAGCACTTCCTTCCTCCCACGTTTCCTTGTTTAAGTGATACAAGGCCTCCCGATACTTCCCGTTCAAATAATAACATATCGCCAACCGGTGATGTAGTGCTGATAGTTTATATGGATTCCGATCATACCGGTTCTCCAGTTCCAAGCCTTCCGACAGACAGTGGTATGCCGAATCATATTTCTCCAGAAGAATGTAGCTCCATCCCATCTCCATTAAAGAATATACCCTGCTTGCGGTATCGCCAAGAAGTTTTTCGTAACAATTAGCCCTATATAATTTACTGAGACCCTCACTATAAGGCTTTTCTTCCTGAAGCAGACACCCCCAGTGATAATAAAGCAGACCGAGATACTTGTAGTCACGGCATCCCTCGGCAGACAGACCGGCCCGATGAAAACAGTCGAGGGAACGGCGGCGGTCACCCAGGTCACGGTAAACCTGTGCCAGATAAAAATAGCTCTGAGACTTACGTAAGGAATCGCTGCCGGAAGCATAATAATCGGCTGCTATGCGGATTAGTGAATCATCTGTAACAGGAAGATAGTTCTTATAGTAAGCCTGAGTAAGAAGAAGGGCATAGTATGCACGGTTCCTGCCATGAAGACGGTCGGGAGAAGAAATTTTACGCAACAACGACAATGCGCTGTCGGGATGTGTGCCCATCACACGTTCCACAGCCTGAAGATCACGGTAAATACTCCGATGCGCGTACTGCCAGCCGGAGAAGCCGCCAAAAATCAGCAGCAAAAGAACAATTATGATGATAACCCGACTTGACTTCATAATACTAAGCGATGTTTATTCTTCCTTACAAATATAAGAAGAATCCACTTATTATGCGATGGCAAAACGGGAAATGGTATAAAAATAACAATTCTCTCCATCTATCATTGGGAAAGCATGTCTTCATACCATAAAGGAGAACTCAAGACTGTACAGCCAGGCAGTTTATCCCGCTATTATCCCCCGAATAATCTATTAGTAGTTTACCGACAAAACAATCAAATTATTTATATTTGTAATAGTCTTACAAACATTCAGTATGAAAAATAAAACACTCATCATCATTGTCATCATAACAGCAACCGCAGCCGTCCTTTCACTCGGCATTTACCAGAAAAGGACACACCAGATAAATGCTTCACTGTTGCAGATTGAGCAACTGATGTATGAAAGACCCGACAGTGCCTAGAAGATACTACAACACATGCCATCCATCTCGCAATTACGTAAAGAGGAACAGGCACTCCATGCACTGCTATTCACACAGGCACAATATAAAAACTACATTCCGGTGAAAAGCGATTCACTGCTCCAGATAGCGGAAGCATACTACCGGACAAGCAGCGACTCCCTGCACAAGGCATGGACACTTTTCTATCTGGCACAGTATTACAGGGATTCGGATGAAAAGGAAAAAGCACTCTCGTATTTTCAGCAGGCGAATATAGCAAGCCGGAATATAGAAAACAATCAATTCAAGTTCCTGCTCAATTTGCACTGGGCTAATTTACTAAGCGATGAAGATGCTGAGAATAAAGGAATCGAAAAATATCAAACGGCAAATAAATATGCTATTTTACTGAAAGATACCTTAAAACAAATTGATTTATATGGACAATGGGGATGGTGCTGTCTGTTAACAGGAAAATATGATTGCGCAGACAGTCTGTTTAATATGGGATTAAAATTATCTACATCTTCAAAAATGACATATTATAACTACCTATTAAATTGTTTATCTTTAACGGCAAGAGAAAGAAAAGATTACAAACGGGCACTGGAACTAGTAAACCGCAGTTTATCGCTCGCAAAGGATTCCACCGAGCTATATCCGTTATGGAATAACAAGGGAGAAATCTTGCTGGAGATGAACCAATACGATTCGGCACACTTCTATTTAAGCAAAGATACGAGAGATTATGATCCATATTTCAAAGCGACTCATTATTTAAACTGGAGTATATACGAAGAAAAAATAAAAAATCTTCCCAAAGCGCTGGAATACAGCAAGCGGTATGCCGAACTGCTGGATACCATCTATCAAGAACGGCTGGATTCTAAAGTGGCAAACCTCCAGCACAAATACGACTACTCCTTGATTCAGAGTGAAAACAAGCTGCTGAAAATCAAACGGCAAAGACTGTATATATCACTGACAGCCATCTGCATGGCGGTACTGACCGTAGCTGTCATATTCTTCTATAAACGCAGGGAAGAGAAACGTAAACTGGCAGAACAGATGCGATCAAAAGACGACCTGATGAAGGAAATGAGGCTGCAACTGCAAGAAAAAACCATCGACCTGCATGCTGCACAGGAAAAAATCATCGAAAAGGAAACAGCTTTGGACAAAGAACTTTCACAAAGGGAAAAGATGAGGAGCGAATACTCTTCAAAGGAGGCTGCCATGAGAAAGGAAATCCTGCGCCACAGCGAAATCATCAGAAAAATGGAACAGCTCAATAAAATGAGCCAGCAGGATAAAATACAAAGCCGGTCGGTAGTGCTCTCCGACGAGGAACAGGACAATCTGGCGGAAGTTATAAACATCTGCTACAACAACTTTACAGACCGGCTTTGGAAAAAGTTCCCGACACTGACAAAGGCGGACATCTCGCTTTGCTGCCTTATCAAAATCGGCATCTCAAACAGCAACATGCTTTACCTGCTCGACACCAGCAAGGTCGCCTTGAAGAAACGGAAAAACCGCCTCAAACACGACAAGATGGGTATGGACGAAAACGATTCGCTGGATGAGTTTATCATGGAATTCTGACAAGCATTATGCTCACTCTTTCACCCATACATGTTCTATCTCTACGACATACATTTTATGGAATCCGCCATGTCCTTCGCCGTACCAGCGGCTTACCAGTGAGGCATCGATAAACTGCTCGGGCTTTATCATATCGGCATACAGTTTTCTGCATTCCAGTACCATACGTGCCTGCTCGTAGGCAATGTTTCCTTCGGGAGTGGCAAAAGGTTTCAGTCCGGTAGCCGCTACCTTATCAATGTCACGCCCAGATTTGGAACCACAGATTTTATGTATATCTTTATGATCTTCGCCCAGGAAAGACAGGGTAAGCGTTTCTCCCTCTTCAATAAACTGGTAGGTATAACGCTCGGGACGGATGAAAATAAAGGCTACGGGCTTTGCCCACAAAACACCGGTTCCGCCCCAGCTTGCCGTCATCATGTTAAACTTTTCCTGTGTTCCGGCCGTTACCAGCATCCATTCCTTACTGATAGCGTCGAACATGTTATCTTTCAGTTCCGATACATTTATTTCTTTCATACATGCATATATTTAATGATTCATTCAGACAAAACTACTAAAATTATCGGTATTCTCCGACAAAAGAGTTCTTAATACAAAAACATTTTCAAAACAAAAAAACTGTATTAAAATTCAGAAAAATAAATTATCTTTGCCATCGATTGGTTCCGGAAGGTTGTTTCGACCCGACGGATTAAAAGGGAATCGGGTGAAAGTCCCGAACAGTCCCGCTGCTGTGAAGCTCATCAAGCACGTTGACAATTACTCATTGCCACTGGATAAAACCGGGAAGGTGTCAAAGCGTGTGAGTCAGTCAGAAGACCTGCCATCATTTTTATTAATTAACCGAACTCGTGGGATAGGACGGTTGAACGTTTTACATAATGCTTAATAAACTTTGCTATTCAGTAATGTTTACCCTGCTGGTGTGGGGTATAAACATGTGTGCACCCGTACATGCACAAAATAAGTTAGATAGTCTTCAACATCTGAACGAGGTTGTTGTGACGGCGCGTGCCGTACAGAAAGAGATTTTTCCGGTACAAGAGTTATCGGGCAGGCAGCTTCATCAGCTCAGTTCGCACAACGTGGCTGACGCATTGCGCTACTTTTCCGGCATACAGATTAAGGATTACGGAGGAGTAGGGGGACTGAAAACAGTGAATATCCGGAGCATGGGAACCAACCATGTAGGTGTGTTCTACGACGGCATCGAGCTGGGAAACGCACAAAACGGTACGGTCGATCTGGGAAGATTCTCGCTCGACAACATGGAGTCTGTCACGCTGTACAACGGGCAAAAGAGTGCCATCTTCCAGCCGGCAAAGGATTTCGGCTCGTCGGGTTCCATCTATTTACAGACACGGACGCCTCAGTTCGAAGAAGGAAAGAAGTATAACGTAAAAGCTTCGTTCAAGACAGGTTCGTTTGGTGTGGCAAATCCATCCATACTGTGGGAGCAAAAGCTTGGAGAACAGATAAGCAGTTCGTTCAGTGCCGAGTATCTTCACTCGTCGGGCAAGTACAAGTTTACTTACCGCATGCAGGAAGGATATGATACGACAGCGGTACGGCAGAACGGCGACCTGAATGCTTTGCGCGTGGAAGGAGGGCTGTTCGGACGAATTAATCAGGGATACTGGAAAGCGAAAGCTTATCTGTACAACTCGGAACGGGGATATCCGGGAGCTATCGTCCGCAACAAGTTCTCGCACGAGGACCGCCAGTGGGATACGAATTTCTTTTCTCAGGGTACATTCAAGAAGGACTTTACACAGTGGTACAGCCTGCTTGCCAATGCAAAATATGCATACGACTACCTGCATTACCTGGCCGATCCTAACAAAGACGAGTCGCTGATGTATGTCAACAATCATTATTACCAGCAGGAAGTGTACACATCGGTAGCCAACCGCTTTAATCTGTTTCCGTGGTGGGAGGCAAGCTTTTCGGCAGATTATCAGTTCAATCTGCTGAATGCCGACTTGCGTGACTTTGTGTATCCGCGCCGGCATACACTGCTGGCGTCCATCGCTACGGCCTTGCGCTTCAAGCAAGTAGAACTTCAGGCCAGTCTGCTCGAAACGTACGTACACGATACGAGTTCGGGGACACCTGCTCCCGACAAGCAGAAGCTTACTCCTTCATTTTTCGTATCGTGGCGGCCTTTCCCGCAAAGCGGACTCAATCTGAGAGGTTTCTATAAACGTATCTTCCGGATGCCTACGCTGAACGACCTGTATTATACGTTTGTAGGAAATATCAATCTGGAACCGGAGTTCACTACGCAGTACGACTTAGGATTTACGTACAGCCGTACTTTCAACGGTACGTGGCTACGCTCGCTGGAAGTCCAGACGGACGTATATTACAATGAGGTGGAGAATAAAATCGTAGCCACTCCTACATCAAATTTCTTCCGCTGGACGATGGTCAATCTGGGAAATGTGGAAATCAGAGGGGTAGATGTTGCACTTCAGACCGGCTGGAAGATCGGACGTGAGCTGACGGTAAGCAACCGGATCAATTATACCTACCAGCGGGCACAGGACTTTACCGACCCTAAAAGTGAGTTTTACGGAGGGCAGATTCCGTATATCCCCTGGCACAGCGGTTCAGCTGTGGTAAACCTGCAATGGCGCTCGTGGGAAGCCAGCTACAGCTTTATCTATACCGGAGAGCGTTATTCTTCGCAGGCGAATATTCCTTATAACTATCAGTTGCCGTGGTACACCAGCGACTTCTCGGTTTCCAAAGGACTGAAGGTATGGAAGGGTGACCTGAAACTGACGCTGGAAGTAAACAACTTATTGAATCAGCAATATGAGGTAGTGACCTGCTATCCGATGCCCGGAACCAACTTCAAGCTGATTGCCCAATATAACTTTTAATCATTCGGACCATGAACAACTATCGTTTTTACCTGACCGTTTGCCTGATTTTATGCTTCCTGAGCGGATGCCGTCAGGAACTTCCGATGATTCGTTCGGAAGTGGAATATGTCATCATGCCTTCGGACCCGCAGTCTGTAGAAGGATTCTTTCTTGTCAACGAAGGGAATATGGGAAGCAACAAGTGTACAATCGATCATTTTGACGCACGTACAGGAAGTTATTTCCGCAATATTTATCCGGAACGGAACCCTGATGTGGTGAAGGAGCTTGGGGATGTGGGCAACGATATCGGCATTTACGGCAACCGGCTGTATGTCGTAGTGAACTGTTCCAACTTTGTGGAGGTGATGAATGTGCACACGGCAGAGCATATCGGCAGCGTGACTATTCCTAACTGCCGCTACATTGTTTTCAACGGCGACAAGGCGTATGTCAGTTCGTATGCCGGTCCGGTACAGATAGATCCGAACGCACGCCCGGGAAAAGTAGTGGAAATAGACCTCGAAACACTTCAGATTACACGGGAAGTAGTGGTTGGCTATCAACCGGAAGAGATGGTTATCAACAACGGACGGCTGTATGTGGCAAATTCCGGTGGATATCGTTTCCCCAATTACGACCGTACGGTTTCGGTAGTCGATCTACAATCGTTTCAGGTAGTCAACACGATTGATGTGGCTATCAATCTGCACCGAATGGAAATAGACAAGCAGGGACGGATTTATGTCAGCTCACGCGGAGATTATTACGGTGTAGGATCTGATATCTATGTCATCGACTCTCATACGGAAAAAGTAACCGGCAAGCTGGGTATCGCCGCCAGCGAAATGTGCATGGACGATAACCGGCTGTACACCATCAGCACCGAATGGAACTACAACACAGGGAAGAACCAGATTTCGTATGCTGTCTACGATACGGAAAAACAGGAAATCGTATCACACAGCTTCATAACTGACGGAACGGAAAAGGAAATCACATTGCCCTACGGACTTGCCGTCAATCCGGAAACCAAGGAAATATATGTATGCGATGCCACGAACTATGTCACTCCGGGATATCTCTACTGTTTTTCGCCGGCAGGCAAGTTCCAGTGGAAAGTCCGTACCGGCGACATTCCTGCACACATCGCTTTTTCGACAGAAAAATTCTATTAATCAATAAATAACTTCAACGTTTTTAAAGATGAAAAAATTCACATTACAATCCATGTGGGCGATAAGCTTCTCGCTTATCATGTTTTCCGGAGTTTTTACATCTTGTAGTAATACAGATGATCCGGAAACTCCACCGACAACAGGTGAAAAATCACCTTACATAACCCGTGTACTCGATTTCCGTCCGGCTGTCGGACAGTTTGTCAACCAGCTTCCTGAATACAAGGAAGGAGATACTCAGGAGGATATGAACCGTAAAGTACTCGAAGCTATCGGAAATAACAAGATGGGTATGGTTTCACTGGGAGGCTTCGGCGGATATATCGTTGTAGGATTCGACCATACCATTGAAAACAAGTCCGGTTTATGCGACTTCCGTGTATTGGGAAACGCGTTTTATGCCAACGGAGCATCGGATTATGGAAGTAGTGAACCCGGAGTCATCCAGGTATGCTATGATGCAAACGGAAACGGACTTCCCGACGACGGATGGTACGAAATTGCCGGAAGTTCTTACCCTGACGGAAAAGAAACCTGGATTGATCTGGCAACTCAGGCAGGAAACGATACCCAGACGATACTGGATTATGAAATAACTTACTACCGTCCGTCAGCAGAACCCGGAGCTCCTACCGAGCAGTATATCCGCTGGGAAGATAATCAGGGGGGAAGTGGCTACAAGGCTATGAACGCTACTCACTTGCAGTCTTATTTTCCACAATGGATAAAAGAAGACAAGATTACGTTTGCCGGAACACGTCTTCCTCAAAACGGAATAGACCAGAGTGGAAAAGGTACGTACTTCGCTCTTTACCGCTTTGGTTACGGCTATGCGGACAATGAACTGAACGACAAGGATGCATCGGCTATTGACATCGACTGGGCGGTAGACTCGAAAGGACAGCCGGCAAACCTTCCGGGAGTTGACTTCATCCGCATACATACAGGAGTGAATCAGGAAAACGGATGGCTGGGTGAATGTTCGACTGAAATCATGGGAGTAACCGACCTGCACCTGACCAATGTAAGCATAAAAAGCCAGACTATAAAGAATTAATAATCAACTTACTAAAAACTTTTGAAAATGAAAAGAACTAAATTTATGAAGACCAATATCTTATTCGGGATATTGCTGCTGACTCTATGTCTTTTTACCGGCAGTTGTAGTAATGATGACAAAGCAATCATCGAGCCGGCTCCGGAATTTGAACTGGTAACAGAAATCAGCGAAACAGAACCTCTGTTTATCGTACCCGATCAAACCTTCAAATTAGAGTATACGGCAAAAAACATCAAGTCTATCGCTACCAATACGCTGCCAGAAGGATGGACTGCGGAGGTAAAGGAAAGCGAAAACAGCATCAATATAAAAGCTACTTCTGAAGCTGCATCGAAAGCAACTCTTATCATTACCGCAACCAATGCAAGCGCACAAGAAGTATCGAAGGAAATAACTCTCCAATGCTTGAATTTCTTCGATGACACAAAAGGTACATTCATTCTGAATGAAGGTAACATGACAACCGAAAATGGCTCACTGACCTACATTACTGCGGATGGATATGTTTTCGACGATGCTTATAAGACAGTCAATGGCACAGAACTGGGTAATGTAGCTCAAGACATGGCTTTCTGTGACGGCAAAATTTATATAATCACTCAAAACGGTGACGAAAATGCCGTAGGTACAAAATTCGAAAACGACGGTATGCTTATTGTCGTAAATGCCAAGACACTTAAAAAGGAAATGGCTTTCAGCAGAAGTGATCTTTCTACTCTCGACTGGCCTACACATATTGCCGCACTCGATGCGGAACATGTATATATCCGCGACAACAAAGGAGTTTACCGCCTTAACACAAACACGAAAGAACTAACTTTCGTCAGCGGAACCGACAATGCTCCCAAAAGTCGTTTTGTAACAATGAACGGTAAAGTATACACATACAAAATCGGACTTATTGGAGGAGTTATCGAAATATCGCCAGACAATGACAACTCTACTTTTAATAAATTTCCTTACACGCTCGATATAGATATCAATGAGGTATTGGGCATTCAAGCAGCCAAAGATGGAAATATCTGGGTAATGTCATTCGGATTCGGTAAATCGGCTATCAGTAAGTTTAATCCTGAAAGTAAAAAGATTATTCAGCGTCAAATCAGTATAAAACCGAGTGTAGGAAGCTCCGGAGTAGCATTTGCAAGTTATGACAACAACATTTATTATGCAGATGGCACAACAATTTACCGCCTTAAATTCGATGAAGACGAATCACTTAATGCTGCATCAGGTCTTGATGCAGAAGAAACTTTAACCGACTTGTCTGCCATCGACAACAATGCAGGATTGCTTTATAATGGACTGGGAGTTCATCCTGTAACAGGAAATGTATATATCAACACGATCAAATCGTTTGCCCAGTATACTCAGAATACAATCTGGTCTTTCGATTTTAACAATAGCGCAGAAAATCCTGCTGCCAAATATGAGAACTATACGAACTTCCCTGCCGGATTCTTTTTTGCACCCGGCAAATAAAAACAGTAAACTTAAAAACATTGAATCATGAAACTCTTGAATAACCTCATCGTTCCGGCATTTTGCGGACTGCTGATTTTCTCAGGATGCTCGGACAACCCGGAAGATCCGGGTACACAACCACCTTCGACCAATCCCGAACCTCCTGCATATCTGGGAGGATATGCTGATCCTGACGGAGTACTGATTCTCAATCAGGGAGCTGCCATAGAAAACAGTTCGCTGACTTACATTACTCCCGAAGGAAATATCGAACAGAATGTATACCAGAAGGTCAACGGATCGGCTTTCGGTCACGGGGGACAAGACCTCTATATGCATAACGGGAAACTTTATATTCTCAGCACCAATAAGGATGTATATCAGAAACACGAAGGTGACGGTACACTGGTAATAGCCGATGCCGTGACACTGAAACGGGAGAAAGCATTTAAATTCGATGAACTAAAATATCCTCGTCCGGAAGGATCCTTAGACGAAAATGAATTTCTTCCACTAGTTACTCCACTAAGAAATATTGTAGTCCTCGACGAAAAAAACATATTTTTCTCAGACCAGAAAGCACTTTTCCGATTTGACAGTACGACCGGAGAACTAAATATAGTAGAAGATTCCTATCATTTCGGTAATCAGGGAAATACAATTGAAGCTGTTGCCGGCACTCAAGGTATGGTTGTCATTGGCGATTATATATATACCAGTGGAGGTGGATTCTGGGCCAGTACAAGACTGTTGGAGTTTAAAAAAGGAGAAAACAAAGCAACCCGCATCTTTCCAGACCTCAAAGGAGAATTCACCAGTGGTGTATGTCAGACAGGAGAACGTGAAATCATGATTGCTACATGTGGACGTTCAGGATCTACTAAAAGTTATTTTACATTTATAAATCTTGATACCTGGGAAATCGTAAAGGAAAAACAAGTTTCGGCCGACATATCAGCCGAGTTCTTCGATACTCCGGGCATTGCTCTTGCGGGGGATTATGTTTATTTCTGTGCCGGAAAAACCAGCGTCAGCCGTATTTCACTCAAGACATGGAAAGTGGAGGAAAATATCATAGACCTGACAAAGGATGCTCCGAATGCCAAATATTTAAACTGCAATGCTATAGCCGACCCGATAAAGAAGTATCTTTATGTTGCCGTTTCGGATGAATATTATGAAACAACTATTTCAAACGGAAACCTGCTGGTATACGACTGTAGCGGAGAAACTCCTGTACTAGTAAAAAACATCGAAAACAAGACAAGCTATCCTGTCGGAATTTATCCGATGTCGAAATTCTATAAATAACGGCTGAATAGAACCTAAGACATAGCTTATATTCACCACAGATTGATTCTGCTATTAATGAAGTACTCAATCTGTGGTGATTTTTCTTTTTATATATCATGATGCAGTTTTAAATTATTTCTATATTCGGTAGGTGTTTGGTGAAGTATCAGTTTAAAGGTTTTATTAAAATAAGATAAGTTATTATAACCAGCTTCATAGGCAATCTGTGAATTGTTTAAATCGGAATACAACAATAGACTGCACGCATATGCAATTCTTATTTCATTTAATACAGTAAACAATGTTTTACCTGTATGCTGTTTGAAAAAACGACAAAGAGAACTTGGATTTTGCCCAACATAACTAGCTATAGATTTTAAGTTGATGGATTCCCTAAAATTAGATTTTAAGTAAGTATAAATTCTGTTTATTGGATCGTGTACAGAATTATTGCAAGCAGTCAACAAAAAGTCTGAAGATGATACCACCCTTCTTTCATTACATTTACTCAACATATCCAATATTTCGTACAATAAAATTACTCTTTTCACTCCGCGATACCTGCCAATATCCCGCATGACTGTACAAACTTCTTTTACAAGCGGACTTGAAAGAAATTTTACTCCATAACAACTTTCTTTCAAAAGTCTGTTGACCTCAAAAAATTCTTTAGTATTATTCATATCAGCAGGAAATATTGACAGAGGAAAATACAAGATATCACATAACTCCGATGCTTTATTTGTATTATAAAAAGCATCACTTAAATGAAAATGTGGAATATTTTTTCCAATCAGCATCAAATCACCTGCCTTATATTCACTTAATCCATCTCTTATATATTCTTTTCCACTTCCTGAAGCTATGTATATAAGTTCATAATCATCATGATAATGCAACGGCAAAGTAAAAGGTATATGTCTGTTATAACTAAATGACTCGTCAGCGCTATACAGTATTTTTCTATATAAAATAGAAGTTTTCATAAGTTTTCTTCTAAGGTTAATATAACATTCTACAATGCA
>OHBG01000770.1_pt1 | contig 13232 bp, 10 predicted proteins | sample 1577351 | NCBI WGS metagenome assembly OHBG01 (sample SAMEA3879596, study PRJEB24766) | human gut metagenome | biome: human-associated habitat; feature: feces | place: USA | collected 1985/1987 | reverse complement strand
CTATGACCAGCTGAAAGACCTGATGCTTGCAGGCGATGCTGTTGATTGCGCTTACAACCTTCGTGAGGGCGACAAGCGCACGGGAAAGGCAGCAGGCGGCTATAAGGGCAAGTACATCATCACCTCACTGGAACTTGACGGTCAGGCCGGCGATGATGCAAAGTACAGCGTAAGTCTTGAGAACTGCGGTAAGGTGGAGAAACAAGGGAATGGACTGACAGAAGCAACGACACCCAAGCAGGGTGGCGGCGGCCATTCATAATATTAATAAGGTTACGTTATGAAAAAGCAAATCTTAAAACTGACGGTCGGCGGCAAGGAATATCCCTGCCGCGTGACCATGGGCGCAATGATGCGTTTCAAGCACATGGCGGGTAAGGATGTGAGTGAGCTCAAGCAGACCGACATCCGCGAACTCGTACAGTTCATCTACTGCTGCGTGCAGAGTGCATGCAAGGCCGACGATGTGACCTTTGAAATGGACTTCGAAACCTTTGCAGACTCCCTGGAACCCGACAGCCTGAATACTTTCTATGCCCAGGTGGGCGATACCGAAAAAAAAACGACGGTGAAACCCCTGCCGTAGGCATTGAGGAACTGCAAGGAATTGCGTTGGGGTGCATGGGAATGAGTCTGGATGACTTCTGCCGGTGCACCCCTTCGGAGTTTCAGGCGGCCTGGAAGTCTTGGTACGAATGGCACGAGAATGAGCAGCACGGCGAGTGGGAACGCCTGCGCATGGCATGCCTCTGTATGCTGCAGCCTTATTCAAAGCATACGCTTTCGGCTGAAGACGTGATGCAGTTCCCGTGGGAGGAAGAAGCGAAAAAGACACAAGAAGAAATCAGCAACGAGGAATTGAAGCGGCGCTATAGGGAAGCCAAGCGTGCTGCAGGACTGAAATAAACAATCCTATTTATGTCTGAGGACACCGAGGCAGAAAAGCGCACCGAGGACAAAGGCAACAAGGCAGACGGCTACGGTGAAGACCGAAGCAATGGGATGCTCGCTGATGAGTCTGAAAACGGGTGTCCAATGAATCGCTGACATAAATACTGTTTATAGTTGTTGGGACAAAGATAATAAAAAAACAAGAAACAATGGCAAAAGAAGTCAGTTTTTTAATCAAGATACGTGATGACGGCGGTGCAAAGCGCGTGACGGCCAATGCTGAAGAGGTGGGCCGGGTGATACGCAGTGTGCAGGACGAAGCGGAACGGTTGAAGCGTGACGTGCTTACATGGTCGGAGGCAGCGCAGGCCGTCGGCGTACTGCAGAATTCGATAAATGAGCTGCGCGGAGTATTGCAGGATCTGACAGAGGCCTATCAGGTGCAGTTAGTGGCCGAGACACAGCTGGATACTATCATGCGTCAGCGCATGAACAGCACGGACGAAGAGATACAGCATGTCAAAGACCTGTGTTCTGCCCAGCAGGAATTAGGCGTCATCGGTGATGAAGTACAGCTCAGCGGTGCCCAGCAGATGGCAACGTTCCTGAAACAGAAAGAGAGCCTTGACGTGCTGATACCGGCTATGAACAACCTCATTGCCCAGCAGAACGGCCTCAATGCCACCAATCAGGATGCCGTGGGCATCGGCAACATGATGGGTAAGGCCATGCAGGGGCAGACGGCCGTGCTGCAGCGTGTGGGTATCACCTTCGATGAAGCGCAGGAACGTGTGCTCAAGTATGGTACGGAGAGCGAACGTGCTGCAATGCTGGCGGAGGTGATTACGGCCAATGTGGGCAACATGAATGCAGAATTGGCCAAGACCGACGCCGGCAAGCAGAAGCAATTAGAGAACACGCTGGGGGATATCAAGGAAAAGCTTGGGAGCATGGTGCAGGGCGCAATGCCCTTTGTGACGATAGCCGCACAGACCATGATCTGCGTAGCCGGCTGCGTCAAGCTGATTACCTCCCTGCAGGCATTGGGTGCAGCATTCAGTCTGACGGCTGTCAAGGGACTCGCCTTGGCCGTACATGAAAAGGTCGTGGCAACGGCACAGAACATCATGTCGGCAAGCGGGTACACAGCAGCTGGCGGCACGCTGGCACTGAGTGTTGCCGTAACCGCCCTGTATGCCGCACTCACTTTAGGAATTTCGGTTGTCATCACCGGACTGGTAAGCCTGTTCGGTCTCATGGGTGATGAAGCCGAGGATACGGCTGAGAGCGTAGATCAGCTCAAGGAGAGCGAAGATGCTTTCAGCCGGGCATCGTCGGATGTGCGTGCAGAACTGGATTTAGAGATCAGCCGCCTTGCCTCGCTCATCCACAATCATGAGAATGCAGCCAAGAAAGTATCGGAACTGAACAAGAAGTACGGCGAGAGCTTCGGATATCACCGCACGGCGGCCGAATGGTACGATACGCTGATAGAGAAGAGCAAGGTCTACTGTGCACAGATGGGCTATGAGGCACAGGCAAAAGTACTGTCCTCACAGATAGCTGCAGCGCAGTTGGAGAAAGAAAGCAAGGAGGCTGAACGCCGTCAGTTGGGACAGCAGTTCTTAGACAAGAACGGCAGAAGCCACTACAACTGGGAAACCACGGACGGCGGCAGGGACTATTACGACCGATTGGGTGGCGAGATAGACACCCTGAACACGAAGATAGGTGGCTTGCAAACACGTTATGACTCCTGTATCTCACACATGATATCGGCACAGAAGCAGTTGGAGAGTTCACGCAAGTCGACGAAGCTTACAGGTGGCAACATGAACGATGCCACGACCGAGGAACTCAAGCAGGAGATTGAGGAAAAGCAGCAGGAAGTGGCCCGGCTGAAAGGCGATGCCACGGCTGAACGCCAACGCCTGAACAAGGAAATAGGCCGGATGCAGAAGGAGGTGAACCGTCGTGATGCCGTGAACAAACGCGAGCAAGGCGTTTCGACAGGGAAGAAGACAGGAAAGACGGCAGGTACTTCAAAGACAGGAAAGCCTGTGAAAGTCGCTAAAACCCTTGACGACGTGACCAGGAATGTTTCCTACTACGAGGCACAGCTGAAGAAGACCGATAAGGCTGACACCGCAAAAATACAGAAGCTCACCCGACTTATTGCGAAATACAAGGAATTAGGCGCAGTCATACAGGCCGAAATCGCCGAAGCCGGCCGTCCCAAGGAATTGGACACGCTGGGAAAGATAGATGTGGAAATACAGCGCCAGCAGCAACTGCGCAAGAAAGCCGGCAGGAATCAGCTTACGGCCATAGACAGCGAAATCAAGCGTTTGAACGCGCTTCGAACGGCATTCGAGGACAGTTCACACGTGGGTTTGCGTCTTGACGAGATAAAGACTTATGAACAGCTGGATGGCGAAATTGCCTTTTATACAAAAAAACTCAAGACGGCTACGGACACCGAGCGTGTGGAAATACAGAAGCAGATTAATGCCCTTGGTGACCTGAAGAAGAAGTGGGACGAAACCCTTGCCGGTCTGAAGGCTCCGGAGGATATCAGCCGCTTGAACACGATAGAGAAGCTCGACGAAGCTATCACCTACTATCAGGCAAAGCAGAAGAAGGCCTCGGGAGAAGAAATCAGCACTATTGGTGAGGTCATTGTGGCGTTGGAGCAGAAACGGGAAGCACTGAACCGCATGACACGCCTGCCTGAAATGCATGCCGAAACCGCAAAGCTGAACGGCATGGACGCAAAAGAGTTGAAATTGGAACTCAAGGTAATGGGCCTTGACGGTGTAAAGAAGCGCATCAAGGAACTTCAGGACATGCTACGTGACACCAAGAACCCGCTTGATAAGAGTCAGCGCGGGGAGGTAGAGAAACTCGTCGGCTCCTACAAGAAATATGAAAAAGTGCTGCGAAAGAGCGATACGAGTTTCGAGAACCTGTGGGGCAATACGAAAGGTGTCGCCGGCGGTATCTCATCGATGACCAATGCCCTTGAAGGTGGCCGTAATGCGTGGGAGACACTCGCGGGCGTGGTAGATGGTGCAATACAGATCTTCCAGGGCATTGCAGGCGTAGTAGACCTTATCAAGGCCATGACGGTTACGACACAGATGAGTTCGGCAGCCAGTCAAGTGAAAACTGCTGCAACAACCAGCGAAACCGCAGCGACAGCAACACACACTGCTGCCACGGCTGCTGATACGGCTGCGACAATTACCAACACTGCTGCTAAAAGTGGTGAAGCCATTGCCAGTGCTACGGCCAGCGGTGCAAGCATGCCTTTCCCTTATAACCTCATTGCCATTGCCGCAGGTGTGGCCGCTGTTGTTGCCGCCCTGGCATCCGTCAGCGGTGCGTTCGCAAATGGTGGTATCGTGGGTGGTTCGTCACCCAGTGGCGACAAATTGCTGGCTCGTGTGAACTCGGGCGAAATGATACTCAACGGGGCGCAGCAGAGCCGCCTCTTTAACTTCATCAACGGTGTTACACCGTTTGCCGAAGGTGGCATCGTTTACGGACCAACACTCTCGATCATGGGCGAATATGCCGGGGCACGGTCAAACCCGGAGGTAATTGCACCGCTGAATAAGCTGAAATCGCTCATCGGCGGTGAAAGCAACGGTGGCGGACGATTGGAGGCCAGGCTGCGTGGCCGTGACCTCGTTCTGGCACTGGCCAACGAGACACGTATCAGCAGACGGAAGACAAATATCAAACTGTAAAAAGGTAAAAATGTACATACACGGACACTTCTATAACGAAAAGAACGAGCGCATAGAGGTACATATCCTCACTCGGGGCGACCGCACGAATGAAGTTGAAATCGGAGCTGAAGGCTGCGGCGTCAACTGGACGGATGACCCCGTGGAGGTTGAAAGCCAGGTCAGCGATACCTTTGATGTGCTGCTTAAATACCAGGCTACCGTACGCCTGCTGGTAAAGAATTTCATTCCTGACCTGTTCTGTGCTTCCTGCCGTGATGCTGTAGTAAATATCTATCGCGAGGGAGAATGCCTCTTTGCAGGCTTCATAGAACCGCAGACCTATTCACAGCCTTATAATGAGGAAGAAGACGAAATTGAACTCAGCTGTATCGACGTGCTGACGGCCCTGCAATATGGCAAGTATAGGAATGTCGGCGTGCAGGGTATCACATATAAGGAGGTGAAAGAGAAAGCGGGACAGCGCAGCTTCTTAGATATCATCCGCGAGCTGCTGTCAGGCCTCTCGGATAATCTCGATATTCGGGGCAGGAAAAGCCTGGCCTGCTACTATGACGGAAGCATCGGGATGAGTAAATCTGAGAGTACATTCGGATTTTTCTCACAGATAAGTATTCATGAACTGTTGTTCCTCTCGGATAATGAAGATAATGTGTGGACGGCAGAAGAAGTGCTGACCGAACTGCTGAAGTATCTTAACCTGCACATCGTGCAGCAGGGATTTTCTTTCTACGTATTTTCATGGGAGAATGTAAAAAAGGCAGAAAACATCGCATGGAAAGACTTTTACAGCAACAAGTCTCTGATAACACCACACAGGCTGATAGGGATAACGACTGACAAGGTCGCAGGCACGGATACCACTATCAGCATCGGCGAAATCTACAACCAGCTGCTGCTGACCTGCAAGGTGGAGAAAATGGAAAGTCTCATCGAAAGCCCGCTGGAGGAAAGTGCGCTCGGGAGTTATTTCGCAGCACGGCAGAAATACATGTCAGAACTGATCAGCTTAGGCGATGGAAAACGGGCTTACAGAGGTTTCAGAGATTTGGTGCTTGAAGGTGATACCGACTATGATGATGGAAGCATCGTGGATTGGTATGTGTGGTTGAAGCACCATGTTTCGTGGCGTTTCCCTATGCACGGCGGCACGGGCAGCGGTGAGGAGCTCATGGTTCACTTCGGTCGTGGCGGTAAGGAGCAGCAGGCGTTGCTGCAGTGGCTCGGCAGGAACCTTGGGGCTGCACTCGTTTCCTATGGCAAGGTGGAGCGGGCTATGGCCAGGAAAGATAACAGCCCCGTGTCGAAAATCAACATGGATAATGTCCTGGTGCTGTCGGTGAACGGTAACGGAAAGAACAGTGCTGCAGAGGTGTATCCGAACGAGTCTGCTCTTCGCAGTGCCATTCCTTATGCCACTTATGTGAGTCAGCATTCCGGGGGGATGTTTTCCCCTGTCGATGAGGAGACAACGAACTATATTGTGTTTTCAGGGAAAATGCTCCTGAACCCAACCGTGAAAGTATCAGGTAAATACTATGACCTGCGGACTAAGGAATGGGTGTTCATGCCGTTCGGCGGAACACCACCTGAAGGCAAGGTTGACGTAAGAGGGAATGTGACAAAGAACAAAAAAGGAGACAGACTCTACTATACGCGCAAATTCTGGAAACAGACATACTCGGACCCTAAACATAATGAAGAGCCCCGCTGGGACGAAAGTGGCGATAGTGGATGGTATCCATTCACAGACACTGCCCCCGAACTGTATGAGTTCAAGTACAGCAGCGTGGGTGACGGAACTGATAAAATCAGCAAGGTAGGACTCATAGCCTGTATGCTCATCATCGGTGACAAATGCGTCGTTGAGACAGGAAGCGGCTCGCAGATGGAAGATTTCGAGTGGCGCAAGTACAAGGAGCGTTCGGAGTGCAGCAGTGATGATGAATATTATCAGCAGTCGTTCACCATAGGTTTTGACCCAAAGATTGGTGACAAACTAATTGGCCACGAATACAGCCTGCAGAACAACATCAGCTGGAAGCATGGCGTAGACAGTGAAGGTATGGCTATACCTATTCGGAAACGAGACCATGTGAGCGGTGCGGTAAGGTTTATCGTCCTGGGTCCGGTGAATGTGCTTTGGAGTGATATCACCCGACGTCATCCTACATTCTTCAGGCATACAAAATGGACCGAAGATGCCATTCCACTGCTGGCACACGTGAGTTCCATACAGATAAAGTCTTTTGAGGTGAAGGTGGTGAGTGACAATGGGAAGACGGAACTGCTCGGGGATGATCATGACATCGTATATATGAGTGCTGCGCAGAGTTCCTTCTGCAACCGCAAGGATGACCTTGAGTTCAAGGTTACCTCTGCCCTGACGCATGATGAATGCATGCAGATAGGTGTCAAGAATGCCCTCTGTCTCTCTACTCCCGTAGACGCTGCCAGCGGTGACGGTGTACTCACGCTCTACAGTCGGATGACAGACAGCATGGCCAAACCCGAGCAACTCTATGTGAACAGCTACTATCAGGAATATCATGCGCCCCGGGTGGTCATGACACAGCACATGACGGATATCCGCGGAGGGTTTGTAGACCCGTTTGCGCACTATAGGCATAATTTTCTAAACAAGAACTTCTTTGTGCAGGGCATCAGCAGAAACCTTGCAGAGGGAACGGCAGAACTGACATTAAAGGAAATTGACAGCAATGATTGATATCAAGATGTTTGCCCGAAAGCGGGCTGAGGGAACCGGCAGGGGTGGCAGCACTACGCCCTGGACACAGAGTGACGACGTGCGGCATGCACTGTCGGCAGACAAGGCTACGTTTGCAGAACAGGCAGACAAGGCACTCCAGGCAAACGATGCAGCCCGGGCCGCCTATGCCGATAAAGCGCGGGCCTTGGCAGAGGACAGCCCTGCATACGATGAGTTCCTGCGCAAGGATAAGGAAGATACAGCCAAGGAGTTGATAAATTTCCTCAAGGGTGTCACTATCGGCGATATTAAAATCAGCTATGATGAGAAAAATGGTGCACTTTCACTGACACGTGTTTCGGATACAAGAAAGGCTGCGGGGCTGTATGCAACAGGTGGATTGACGGCATTCGGTGCAGGCTCCGCGCAAGGTAGTGGTAGCGAAAGTGGCGGCACAAGTTATGAGCGCCTGGATCGCTGGAGCGACTACACTACCGCAAAAGTAGCAGCCGTCCTCTCGGCGTTCCTCGGTAATGATCTTAACGAGCGATTGAAGAAGTTGGAGGGTGGCGTATTGACCTCGGTGGACTGGTCGATTATCAGGAACAAGCCTACCTCAATGCCCGCCAGCGATGTGCCCACCTGGGCCAAGGCAGCGACAAAGCCCTCGTATGCCTGGAATGAAATCACAGGCAAACCGAATGAGTTCAATCCGTCTGCACATTCGCACTCCTTTGCTTCTCTGTTGAATAAGCCTACGACTCTGCAGGGGTACGGCATTACAGATGCTGCAAGCATATCACACACGCACGCTTTTTCTGCATTGACAAACAAACCCACAACCGTTGACGGCTATGGTATCGTCGATACATTCAAGACGCACAGAGAAGTCAATTTCGCACCTGACGAGGCTGGCTATTATGCCGTGATGACAACAAAGTCGGGAATTGATGCGACTTGGCGGCACGTAATCTCGATGGACTGGTCTAAAAATGACAGCGTAAACTGGATTAGTCAGCTTGCACTTCCTACGCATCAAAATGAAAGCGTATATTATCGCAAGAATGAAGCTGTAGGAAAGTTAATCAAAGACGCGAAATGGGTAAAGATTTGGGATGAAAAGAACCTGATAAAACTCTCACAACTCACTGATGATGTCGTAAGTGGGAAGTATCTGTCTCTTGCAGGTGGAACAATGCAGAACACGAGCATGATCCATAACCTGAACTCTGAATTTGTCGGGGGTAAGCATTACTCAAAACTTCTGACTTCGGACGGGAAAGTCACACAGCTAAGTTTAGATGTCAGTACAGAAGGTGGTGCAGGAGGTGGCTATCGGTGTATTTCAAAATCAAAAAAAGTATATCCTTGGTCAATCAACAAACTTATTTTTGCAATGATATCGCGTCACAAAGGGGTTGGGTTTATAACGCTTCTTTTTCGTCTAAATTCTACTTTATCATCCTATGATGCTGATATACGTGCAACGGGCAGCTTCAATGACATAGTAAATGCTTTGCAGTTTTATTACAATGCAAATACAGGAATATTCTCAATTTGGGCCCCTTTCAATGATTTTGATTACACAAAATTCATCACGGTGTTGGAAGAGAGCTATATCACCTTGAATGGTGACAACACCTATTATCCGCAACTGCCTTCTGATGTCGGGACACTGCTTAAATGTGAAGTTAACAATGCGCCAACGTCAGATACAATCAATGTCAAGGGACAGCAGAACAGGCCTCTGAAAGGCACGGAAAAGCCCCCACTTGGACTAAATGTCTATAATATATATGAAAACGGCTATCCTTTCGCGTATGGAAATTTACTGTCGATTAAAGGATACGGAGGAAGTGAGCTCGCTATGCAGTGGCAAGCTAACTCAGATGTCGGCAGAATGTTATATCGAAGTAAAAGAGATGTTGGAGGCTGGTCAGATTGGGCAACGATAGCATATTTAACAGATAATGTTGCTTCTGCAACAAAGTTGCAAAATATGCACAAGATTTGGGGGCAGGATTTCGACGGTACAGGTAATGTCACAGGGGAGTTAAGCAGCGTGACGAATATCAATAATCTGTTGCATTTAGCAGGAAACAACGTCGGTATTGGTACAAATACTCCTGTTTACAAACTTGACGTAAACGGTAACATGCGGATATCTGATGAGCTATTTGTGAACAGCTTTCTCTACCTTGCAAATAACAAGGGTTTGTGCCTGAAAGATAAGGAGGGTAGTAATCAGCGAGCCTTGTTCATATCCTCTTCTAACACTGTTTATTTCGGTTGCAACGACCGTCCTCTTTACACACTTTTTGAGGGCGATGAACTGCAGTTCAATGTCTTCAACAAAGGTTGGCAGAATGCACTCGTTATCAGCAGGGACAGAACTGCAATTTTTACAGGTAATGTATTAGCGCAGGGTGGCGTAACAGCTTATACCACGTCAGATAGGCGTTTGAAAGAAAACATCAAGCAGGTTGATAGTATGCGGATAATCCGCAGTCTTGGTGGTACTTGGCAGTTCAATTACAAAGACACGGGCAAGCATGGCATCGGATTTATTGCGCAGAGCGTGAAAGGAAGTGCACTCAGGAGTATGATTTATACAAATGCTGACGGTTACATGAAGCTGAACTACCTCGACACGCGACTTATTGCACTCGCATTAGGTGCAGCCGTGCAGGTGGATGATAAGGTCGAGCGGTTGAAGAAGCGGATAAAAGTGCTTGAAACAGAAATTGAAAAATTGAAAGGAAACTGAAAATGAGCATCATTAATGGTATCATACAGGCCCCTGTCAGCATCGCGGACGTGAAGACCGTGCTCGGTGAAACGAGTAACGACCTTGCCATGCTGTGCAAAAGTGACAAGATAAATATGTGGGCGAAGTTCAAGCCCGTGGAACTGAATAAGCCCTTTACCTCAGACGAGTTCGATTTTGAAAATAGAAAATGGCGTGACAATGCAACGTGGTTCAAGGGTGCAGACTTTGAAGGTGTCGGGATATGCGGTATCAAGGTTACTCACGGCGGTTCATTAGACAGCATCATCGACCTATACGATAAAGAACAAAGTAACTGGTCGCGTGTAAAAGTAGGCTCTACTTTTGCGTGTCCTTACCGGCTTTCTGATTTCATAGGCTACAAGCATGCTGCGACTGCGCCTTTCAAAAGACCTTTTGTTACAAGTAAGACAAGTGAAAATGGCAGTGTATTCGCAACGATGATGATAAAAAGTCTCGGTACGGAAAACGAACTGACGCTGCAGGAATTCGGTAAATTGTCGGAGGCTTATTTCGGGCTTGTATTGAAAAATGCTGCAGGACAGATTGCTTATTTCAAAACTTCAGACAAAGCGTTGAAAGACGGGGGAACAAGCGTGGAAATGCAGGGTATGATTTTCGCAACTGGCAGCTATAAAGCCTATATTTTCCTATCTTCAAGGGCGCTTGCATTCAACATACCTCCAGTGCAGGCTACTACCTACTATACGATACATGACTTCAAATCATCTGCTGTAGAAATCGTTTCTGATGCACAGCACATAAATGACTACTTCACGATTAAAGCGCGTGAGGACATCAGAGGACGTGTTATCGTAGAGGTAGAGATAAAGGACAACTATGTGCGTACTTCGAACAACAAGGACTTCTATATAAGACTTAGGTTCACGTCAAGCGAAATCGGCTCACCGCTGTTGGTAGGAGAGCAGGCGTTCACCTTTACTGATATCGAAGCTGGAACAAAATACACACATATCTTTAGCGGGCTGAAGGCTGAACAGCGCTACAAGATTGAATACACGTTCATGACCGTAACGCAGGAAATCTATATTATAGAATTAAACCCTTTTATTAATCAATTAAAATAGACAATCATGGAAGTAAAAGTAAAAGCAATCGCAGGCTTCAAGGCGAGCGTTGAAGCAGTAGGCGCAAGCACGACTATCAAGGCCGTCGTTTCGGTTGAAAACGACAAGTATGCAAACATCGAAAACGGAAGTGTCAGCAGCAACGAGGGTAACAAGGAACTGCTCGCAACTTTCGCGCATTTCGGAGGTATCAACATCAGTTACCTGACTACTGACGAAGACGAAATCATCAGCGTGGTCACAGACGTGACGCACTTCGTGAAGTACTGCAAGGCGAACGCAGCGAAGCTCGGCACAGTCAGTGCAACAGAAGCAAAAGAAAAGTAAATAACAAAGTAATTTAGTAAGAATTAAAGTAAAAATGAAAGTAAAAACGATTAAGGCAGTTGAAGCCTACAGAGCGCTGAAGACGTTGAAAGTAAGCAGCATGAGTGATGAAGCGATGCTCGCAGTGTGGAAGAACCTCAAGGCCTTGCGCCCTGTCTCGGAGACTTACGACAAAGATATCGAGGAGGTGCGCGCAACACTTCAGGACGAAGAGTTTGAGAAGATGCAGCAGCGGGTAAAAGAGGCACAGGAACTTGAGCGACGGGCAAAGGAAGAGGTGCGCGATATGACTGCTGCTGAAAAGCAGGAAATCTCTGAAATCAACGCGTGGTTCTCTGCATGGAATAAGAAAGGCGAGGAGTATTTCAAGTCGTTATCAGAAAAAGTGGTCGAAGTAGACATCGACTTGCTCGACACCGCAGAACTCCTCAAAGCGTACAAAGGTTCGGACAGAACGTTCGAAGATGCAGAAAAACTCGATTGGCTGACAAAGTAGTATATAGTCAATTAAATAATCTCCCGGGGAGTGAAAAAAGAAGCCCCCGGCCTGTTAATAGTCATCTCACCTACATATTAACGCAATACGAAGTACCGCACGACCGGGGGCAAATACCCTTGTCGCGGCACTTCTTTTTTTGCGCTTATGTAAGTGAGATGATGCAAAGATACAAAAAATATGATTATGAAGATAATAGACATCTTGAAATTTAACAGGGAATTGATAAAAAGGCTTCGCGAGGCCGGTATACGCTTGAAAGACGAACGGTATATAGACCTTTACAATGATTATACAGAACTACGTCTGCGCGGTGAGAAGGTTTCCTATATCGTGTTAGTATTGTCAACCCGCTACGCCGTGAGTGAGCGCACTGTGTATAGCCTTATAAAGCGGATGAACCGTGAGTGTAATGTATTTGCAGTATAATTGTAGATGAATATTCTTTCTCTTTACGGGATATGCCGACCTTTGCAAGCCACTAAAAACAAAAATGATGAAGAAACAATATCTTTCAGCGCCGCTTCCATTTCAGGGACAGAAGCGGATGTTCGCCAAAGAGTACATCAAAGTACTCCAACAGTTCCCTGACAATACGACCTTCGTGGATCTTTTCGGTGGCAGCGGTTTGTTGTCACATATCGCCAAGCATCAGAAGCCGAACTCCACCGTAGTCTATAATGACTTCGACGGTTATAGGCTGCGATTGGAGCACATTCCACAGACCAACGCATTGCTCTCCAGGCTGCGCAGCATTCTGTGCGATTATCCAAGAAAGAAAGCCATTGCAGGTGCCATGCGTAGGAGCGTCCTTTCCTGCATACACGAGTATGAGCACACTTTCGGTTATGTCGATTATATCACTCTGTCAGGCTCGCTCCTATTTTCGATGAAATACGCCACCTGCTATGAAGAGTTGTCGAAAGAAACGTTATATAACAGAATAAAAGCCACCGATTACCCACTTGCCGATACCTACCTTGACGGCCTGACCGTTACCTCATGTGATTATCGTCAGCTGTTCGAGCAGTACAAGAATATACCCGATGTGGTGTTCCTCGTTGACCCTCCATATCTAAGTACGGACAACAAGGCCTATAAGATGCACTGGAGATTGTCTGATTATCTTGATGTGCTGACCATACTCACCGGTCACCGCTTCATCTATTTTACCTCAAAC
>OHBG01000766.1_pt1 | contig 13264 bp, 11 predicted proteins | sample 1577351 | NCBI WGS metagenome assembly OHBG01 (sample SAMEA3879596, study PRJEB24766) | human gut metagenome | biome: human-associated habitat; feature: feces | place: USA | collected 1985/1987 | reverse complement strand
ACCTTTGCCAGTGATTAAGTCAGGTTCTTCTTAGCTTGACGGATGAAAAAGCAGCCTAATAAAAATGGAAGTACCACTGCGTTGTGGCACTTCCATTGATGTATGATTTAATAAGCCTTTTAATTTTTAGGTATCCTTATCGGAAGCAAATTTCAAGAAACGCTTTTGTTTTATTGAGATATTCCTTCGGATAGTCATGATAGCTTCTGGCATGTTCCACCCCAGGTGTAATCCAAAGTTCTTTTGGCCCAGAATGTGCAGCATATAAGGGATATACCATTCGGGTTGGCACGAACTTATCGGCCGATCCATGTATGAACAGCATGGGTCGCTTGCATTTCTTCACTTGTTCCAGTGCTGAAGCCTCTTTAAAGGTCCAGCCGTATTTATAGCGACATATTGTTGAAGCTATAGGTATGAATGGTTGGCGTGGTAAATGGAATCGTTCGTACAGTTCTTTGCTAAATTGTTCATCGACCGAAGTATATCCACAATCTTCAACAAATCCTTTTACGTACGCAGGAATATCATTTTCGCCTGAGAGCATCATTGTAGTGGCTGCTCCCATCGAAACACCATGAATCACAGCTTTTGCGCTGTCGCCAAACAGTTGTGGTAATGTTGATACCCATTGTTTTATATCTAACCGGTCATTCCACCCCATTTGTATGTGGTTACCTTCTGATTTTCCTGCATAGCGTAAGTCAGGTAACAAAATATTCATACCAAGTTTGTCAGCATACATTCTTCCAATAGGCATCATGTCGACATTACAGTCGCCATATCCATGAACTAATACAGCCGTTTTACCCTGTGAATGGTCAGCCTTCACATATTCTGCATATAGTTTGGTTCCATCTGTAGCAACAATCGTTGTATCTTGCCATTTACCAAGCGTTTTAAGTGAATCGTGCCATGTGCGAAGTCCAGGGTATAAACTGTCTGCTTCGTGCCACTTTAGTGCTTTGTTTCTGTTGTCCGTTTGGGGAGTCAGTGAATAGTTAAGTAGTCCGTACGATGTGCCTATTACTCCGGCACTTGTGATGCAAAGTATCGTAATGCCTATTTGGAGTGTACGCCGTTTCCATTTCGATTGTGTCATTGTGAGTATTTTGCTTTTTTTCTTTTACGCTACCTATTTGGGGTATTTCAAAGTCGCAGTTTTGAGTCAGTTTTTTTCTAATTAAGTAGGTGTTCAAAATTATTTTTACATTTGAATTGCGTTATTGTGCCGTAGTTGTTTGTTCTGTGCGAATGTCAGTGCAAACCGAATGCAGAGCGAGGCAAGCTTGCTTGCATGAGCTATGCTGAGGTGAAGCCTGACTTCGCGAAGCAAAGTAAAAATACTTCGATAGAATTATATAAAATAATTTTGAACACCTACTTACTAATGCAAAGTTAATAGACAATTTTGATATTCGTCATTAGATGTTCAAAATTAGTTACATACATTACTTCTGTGTCATGGAGAACCGCATAGTAATGGAAATGGGAGTCTATCTGGGTGCTGGATCAGCGGCACACCGAACTACTTTCCCTCCTGCCTTCCACGTTTACCATTTTTGAAGTGGTAGCTATTGTCGTTTCGATACCGAATTTTGTCGCTTCAATGCCATTTTTTGCCGCTTCAATACTATAGGTGTTGCAGATTACATGTACTCAAATTACCTTTGCATCAGATAGTTACGAGTTTATCAAACATTATAAAGAAATAAAGAATGAGAATCCCTATTTTATTAACGCTCCTGATATTATTTCTATCTTCATGTGAGAAAGAAGAGGCTGCGGGATATACTCCACATGATTCAAATCCTTTGAACCCAATTGATACATTACCTACTAACAACTTACAGTGGGATTTGATAGTTGATAATAGTACTCCTAATAATGATATATTTATTGGAAATCAATATTTAGGAGTACAAGGATGGTCACATTTAGCAACACCACCCTATATTTATGTAGGGGCAGTGTTCCCATCAAGTTCATTTGCCCGTTCCTTCGATAAAGAAATAGCAGGTAAAAAGAATCCGATTGATTTATCGTTCAATTTTCCCAATCCCTATTTAACAAGGATGGAGAAAGGGAATGGAAGTGAATACCTCCAAAAAATGAAGGAGGCCATAAATTCAGATGAATATACTAGTTACTCATCACGCAAAAGGCCACATATTGTTAGATTTATAGCATTGAAGAATCTTTCTGAGGTAGAAAATCTATTTCATAAGAATCCATCTTTTGGAAAAGTGTTAGCTAAAATAGGTAGTCAGGAGTTTAGTTTACGAAAAGTAAAAAGCATTTGTTTGGGCGAGATTATATTTAAAGGCTTCACGGTATCAATGGATACTCCTCTGCATGGAATATTTGTAGATGAGTATAATTCAACAGATAGCCTTGTTTATATTAAATCGCTGACTTATGGCGTTAGTGCATATTGTGTTATAATAAGTGAGTATTCATACAATGATGTATTGGCAGCACTAAAACAATCATTTATTGAAAGCAGTAGTACCCCTCAAGGAGTCTTGTACAATTCGCAGATAATATCCTTGATAACAAAGGATGTTAATCAAGAAGCTGAAATAAAAGGAACATTTCAAGACTTAGATATATTTCTGCATAACCCTTTCCAGCATGGAGAGTCTTATGGTTATCCGATATATTGCTTAGGATATTACGAAAAAGGAAATGGGATTTTTGTAAATAATCAACAATAAAGAATTTTCTATTTCAGAGTATTTGCCAATCTTAGAAGTTGAAGTTGGCAGTACCATTGTAAAAGCATATAGCCAACCTAAAATAATTTGTATGACGAACATGAAGTATTTAATGCAGCGATTGTTCTTTATAATTTCGCTCTTAACCATTGGAGCCTGCTCGGACGACGAGGTGGAAACTCCCAACTATTACGTAAAGTACGAAGTCTTTGCAGAACCCAACGACAAGATGACTATCTATTATATGGATGAGTACAGCCACATGAAGTTTGTGCAGGAAACCTTGCCGACTGGGCACTTTGAACACACGGTGGGCCCGGTCAAGTCGGGCTACAAGGCCGCCATGATAGCCAGCCGTGAGGGAAACTCGGGCGCTTCGGGAACTTCAGCCGAAAAACTGCAAATATCCGTATCCTTAGCCGGTGAGCCCTATGTGGTGAAACAAAGCGGCAAGCATTATTACGAATTGACTTACCAAATATTTTAATTGAAGTTCTTTAGCAATGAAACAATTAACCTGTTTAGCCTCTATGATAGGGGCGTTTGCACTTACTTTTAGCATGAGTTCATGCGTCGACAACGAAGAAACTTGGAATCCCCAAGATTCTAGCAGTTGGGGGTATTTTGATGGAGAAATCAATGGCGAGAAAGTGCATTTGCAGAATACGGTCTACAAAGATTACATCAATAAAGGATCTCGGTATACCCACAGTAATAAGTTTGTCGATAGTAAGTGGGCCTACTATATCAATATCAATGTACTTGATAAGAGGGATATTCACCTTAGGTGTAATTTAATGCAGTTCGAAGTAGGCACTCAGTATATAACTGCTTCAATTCCGTCATTTCAAGAGAAAGATGATTATAATGCGGTTAGTTGCTGGGCGACGGATAGCACAAATGTTTGCAATGAATTCGAAGTGAAGGCATCCCGCCCGGTCAAGTTAGAAATCACCGATATAAAATATTTCTACGATAACGATGGCAACGCCTATACCCTACAACCTAAACTGATAGAGGGAAACATCGACGCCGTGCTGTATCATGGCAATGATTCTATTTCCATCAAAGGACACTTTGAAACCAAGTGAATGCCAGCGTGAACATTCCAAGAAATTCGGAATGTTCACGCTATGACGTTATGCGCAGGCTTTGTAAAAAAGCAGATAATCCTTGTTGTATCATTTGATTTTTAGTAACTTTGTATACTTATGAAAGCAAAAGACTACTTGATAACTTGGTTATGGACATCCCTCTTGATGTACTTCTTATATGATGTGGTTTGGGTACTTGCCGATCATGAAGAGTTCAATCGTTTGTTAGAAGAAGGATGCACAATTTTATGGATTGATTTGTGCTATTGTTTTCTGTTCTCTATCTATAATCTGGGATTTGGAACCCTTCTTCTGAAAAGTCGATTATTGCGTTTCTTTCAGAAAAAAAAGATACTCATATTGAGTGCTATTTTTCTGTTAGCCAATACCTTTCTGGCTTTTCTTGTCGAGAACCTTATAGACGTGCTGTTTGTGGATATTTCCGATCGCGAAGTTTGGGGAAATGCGTACCTGATGGGACTGATATCATCTATTCAGGCACTGATAGTAGTTGTGGAGTACTATTATAAGGAGTCAGAACAAAAGTACGAAGAAAATCGTCAGCTTGAAATGAAGCTTCTCAAGATGCAGATGAACCCTCATTTTGTGTTCAACAGTTTGAGTGTGCTGGCCGGTTTGATTGACATAGACGCCAAGCGGGCTGAAGACTATGTAATCCGCTTGTCAAGAATCTATCGTCATATTTTGGGACATTTAGAGAATGATGTAGTGTCCTTAGACGAGGCATTTCAATGGTTGGACGATTATATGAATTTGCTGAAGTTGCGCTATGCCAATATCGAACTGCAAGTAAAACCCATGGAAAGACGGAAGGATGAGTACATCCTGTCGCAAAGTTTACAGGTGCTGGTAGAAAATGCCGTAAAGCATAATGCTATGAATCAGCATGAGAAACTGACTATAATCGTAGAACGTAAAGAGAATATGCTGGTGGTGAGCAATAACATCATTCACGCTACTTACAAATCAGAACAAACCATCCCCTCTTATAAACTGGGATTAGACAACTTAGCTAAAAGATATTTTGTAAAGTTTGGTAAGGAAATCAGCGTGAAACAAACCTCAGAGTTATTTACTGTTTATTTACCCATTGTAAATCAAGGATAAAAAATGAAGAAAGTATTGATTATCGAAGATGAGCGCATCAGTGCCATCCGGCTTGAAAAACTTATTCGCGAAATTGACGACACAATAGAAGTTGTAGGACCACTGGCGAGTGTATCAGAAGTAATTGAGCATCTGCGCCGACACAATGATTACGATTTGATATTTGCTGACATTCGGCTGTCGGATAGCGATGTGTTTACTGCCTTTCAAGAAATCATGCCCGCCTCCTTTGTTATCTTTACTACGGCTTATGATGAATATGCCATGCAAGCCATCAAGAATCATGGTATAGACTATTTGCTCAAGCCTATTGATGAAAAGGATTTGCGTCAGGCCATCCAAAAGCTGTCTTTGGGGGTAAAGGAAAATACGGGAAAATTGCATCAGGTAATGGGGGATATGACCCATTATAAAGAACGATTGATAGTATATAAAGGAGAAGAACTAATTCCTCTGCAAGTGTCTGAAATTCTTTATTTTTCCAAGGAAAGTAAAGAATTGCTCTGCATGACAGCTGAAGGCAAGCAATATCACGTGCGTAACATGACCATGCAGGATTTGGAGGAACAACTTAACCCAGAAAAGTTTTTCCGCTTAAATCGCCAGTATTTCATCCATATACGCGCTTTGAAGCAAATTACTCCATTTTTCAATTCTAAGCTGAAGGTTCGCTTGTGTTATTGCCTAGATGAAGAGATACTTGTAAGTAGAGAACGCAGTGTCTTATTCAAAAAATGGTTGGAAGGCTAAAATCTCTTTTATATTTAGACCCATTAAGTCATCATCGTTCCTTACAAGACACAAACTGGATTTAAGAAGTACAATACTTCGGTCTTTTTTACTAGTTCTTTCTGCTCTTATCTCCAATGTCTGTTCCGTATGGGCGTAGATAACAGACATTGTTAATTATTGATTGTCAAGTCATAGAGTCGTATCGCAGGAAAAATCGGTCAATATGTGATGGTGTAAAAACGCTTCAATACCGATTTTTGACGGTTTAATACCTATTTTTGCCATTTCGATACAAAACAGGTTGCATCGTACAAAGGATCAATGTACTTTTGCAATGGTTATAAGCAAGTGTAATACCATGGTATTGGATCCGACTGTGGTTTCTTTTGCGAAGGCTATGCAGTTTATACTTCATGGTACAAACTTCCCAACTGCATCAATAAAAAAAATCACAACCTTTGAGAAGTCGGTTGTATTCCTAAATTTCCTTATCTATGAAAAAGGTAAGATTCCTTTCTCTTGCAGCAATTCTTGCTCTTGGTAGTTTTGTTGCTCCGCAAACAGCGTCAGCGTACAAGTATTATGTAACGCAAGCTGACGGTTCTAGAACCATGTTTCGTGCAAATAGCCCCGAAGAAGCAGCCATAAAATTTGCAGATATGAATAAGCGAGGCATACATGGTGTTCTTACAAAACGTCCAAATGGCGGAATTATGATTGTCGGATAAAAAACAAGCTGTGGTATCGGCTATACGGCCATTTTATGATGAACCATTTAATCAATCGAATCATTCATGGAGGTTTGCTGGGGCTGATGGGCGTATGTTCCCTGCAAGCACAAACCTTATTCAGTCCGGATGGTGGAATGGATCATTTCCAAAAGACACAACGGCTGGTTTTGGACAACGCAAAGATAGATGTGCTTTACCGCTTGAAGTATTTGGAAGATTCAACCAAAATCCAAGACTACACAGAGGCACAGACTGTATTGAGGCTGTCCGATCACTATGCATTGTACACCGAATACTACAAGATTGCGCTGGATTCCATCAACGACTTGTGTGCCGAAAGCAAGAAAAATGCCCGTAGGTATCGAACGGATTGGGAAGAAGCCTGCAAGAAGTGCTGCCTGGTTATGAATTTCCGTTCTGCCATTAACCTTGAAAAGGCGGTTGCCACCGTGCAGCGAAGAGGCATACGCAATTACCAGTACGAACAGCCTCTTCCTAATTTCAAATGGAATTTGGTGGAAGGAGATACCCTAATCCTTGACAAACCCTGTAAAAAAGCGATTGGTTCGTATGCCGGACGCGATTATGTGGCCTGGTATGCCGAATCAGTCAACATGCCTTATGGCCCTTATTTGTTCGGCGGACTTCCCGGACTGATTATGTACCTGCACGATACCCATTACAATTGGGTGTTTACCTGCAACGGTATAGAAAAAGCTACGAAACTGCGAAGCATGTATCTGTACAAGAATAAAGATATCATTCAAACTACTCGTGAAAAAGCACTGACCGCCTGCAAGAACGAGGAAGAGAATTTCATGAATTTGGCAATCGATGAATGGGGAATCGAAGTCAATGGCAAAAAGCCGGAGGCGAATTATCCACAAAGCCCGTGCAATATGCTGGAATTACAATGGTAATCATCTGATTATAAATTATGTAAAAGTTTTCGCATCGGCTATACGGCCATTTTAAATCTTAGCTAATTAAGGAGACTTGATATGAGAATATGGATGTTTATTGCTACTGTATTGTGTTTGCAAACAGTCGAAGCGCAAAGGCTCTATAGTGAAGTTGGTGATATTTATGAAAAGTCAAAGAGGACTGTTGTTGATAACGCTAAACTCGGGGCTTTCTATAAATTAAAGTTTCGCACAGATTCTACGAAGTTGAACGATTACACCGAGGCGCAAACGGTGCTGATGATTTCTGATCATTACTTGCTGTTTGGTGATTACAACCGATTGGCCTTTGATTCCATCAACGACTACCTGGCAGCAAGCAAACGAAATGCCCGCAACGACCAGGCACGTGATGAATGGATGGAGGCTATCAAGAAGTGGACTTATTTCTTTGTTACCTTGACCGACCTGACCAAGCAACAAACTACGGTACAGGCCTATGATATATTGCGGAGTTACGAATATACCTATCCGACTCCCCACATGGAATGGCAGTTAATACCGGGCGATACACTCATTCAGAATCATCCCTGCAAAAAAGCCACCTGCACATTCGCCGGACGGAATTACGTGGCTTGGTACACCGAGTCTATTCCGCTTCCTTACGGTCCTTATTTGTTTGGCGGACTGCCCGGTTTGATTATGGAGATTCATGACACCAAACATAACTGGATATTTACCAACAATGGTTTTGGCAAGATGCCGAAATACTCCTCCATGTACCTCTATAAGAAGCAATACATCCAGGATTTGATAGTAACTACGCGCGAGAAAGCCTTGACTGGGTATCGCAATGACATTGAAGACTTCGACAACCTGAGCCTTGAAATATTTAAGGTAAAGGAAGAGCGAAACGGCAAGATGGTTACGCCCGAAGCCAATAACCCGAAGCGCCCGAGTAATATGCTGGAACTACAATGGTAAAGATCATACACATATTCTTCTTCCTGCTTCTGTTTCCTATGTCCGTATGGGCGCAGGAAACAGTCCTTGTTTTTAAGGGTGCGGTAACGGAGGCCAACGGCAAAGGCATAGCCAATGTATTGTGCAAGGCATTGAATGCCAAGGATTCGTTGCTGGCATACAGCATCAGCCGGAGCGATGGAGAATACACCTTAAAGTACAAGAAGCAGGCGACCAAGTTATCCTTTGCCAAAATGGGCTTTGCCACCCAGTGCATTCCGGTGGAAAAGGATAAGTTGCGCTATGACGTGCAACTCATCGAAAAGTCCTACGCCATTGACGAAGTGGTGGTGAAGGCTGACCCCATTACCCGCAAGAAAGATACACTCAACTACCATGTGGAGTCGTTCCGTGAGAAGGAAGATTACAGCATCGAGGACGTGCTGAAGCACATGCCCGGCATCGAAGTGCTGCCCTCCGGACAGATTATGTATCAAGGCAACAGCATCAACAAGGTAAACATCGAGGGGTTGGATCTGATGGGCGATCAGTACAACCAGGCCACGCAGAACATGCCGGCCGAAGCCGTATCGACCATTCAGGTGATGGAGAACAACCAGCCCATCCGCGCACTGGAAGGAAAGGTGCATAACAATCGCGCTACGTTGAACATCAAACTGAAAAAGAACTACAAGATGCGCCCCTTCGGCGATGCGGAAGTCGGTGTAGGCGGAACGCCTGTGGTGTGGGACGGCAGTTTGACCGGCATACAAGTGGCCCGGAAAAACCAGCTGCTCTTTACCGGAGCCTTGAACAACCGCGGTGCCTCGCTGCGCAGTTTGCAAAGCGGCATGTCGAACTTTACGGGCATCTACACCCAGGAACCCCTACCAGCCCCCTTCCTTTATTCTGCCACCAACCGCCGTCCGCCTATATCCCCCTTGTACTACCTGGACAACCGCTCATACTTTGCCGGCGTGAATTACCTGCACGCCTTCACCCCTTATTCCACCCTGCGCTTCAACCTGCTTTACAACCACGAAGGCGAAAACCGCGAGGACAGCACCCGCAACGAGTATTACGCTGCCGACACGGTGAGCGTGTTCGACAACAACCGGCAGCGTACGCGCGAAGACGTGGTGAAAGGACAGGTACGCTACGAGCTGAACGGTCGGAAGGTGTATGTGGAGAATATTCTGTCGGGACAATGGCAAGCTACCGATTCCTACAACCGCAACGTGACCAACGTAGGTTCGGTGATGGAAGACATGCACCGCAAACCCTATTATCTCCAGAATGTGGCGAACGTCAACCTGACCACCCCGGCCCGCATTTACACCCTGGCCTCTATCGTGCGCACCTATCAGACCCGCGAACGCCTATCAGCAGTTTGGACGGCCGATAACGAACACGAACGGCAGGACTACCGGCTGAACCACTGGTTCATGCGCCACCGCCTTTCCACGGCTTTCGACGTGGCAGGCTATCCCTTGACACTGGGGTACATCGTGGAATACAAGCACAACCGCCTACACGATACGCAGCATACTGCTACATCGTCGTACTGGCTGCACACGCTCGAACCCTCGTACCAAATAGAGTGGAGTGGCGGAAACGTCGAACTGCTTCTGCCGGTGGAATACATCCGCACGCATTGCGGCTGGCGCACCCGGCACGACCGCAAAGTGCTGTTTTCGCCCTCGCTCGATGTCAGCCAACGCTTCGGCTACCTGCTGCGCCTGGATGCTTCGGTGGCTTACAATCAGAATGCCTCGAACATCGACCCGTGGTTCAACGGCACGATGATGAACAACTACCGCACCTTTACGGTCGGCACCGACAGCCTATCGGTACAGCGTACCACGCTGGCCAACCTCCGCCTGTCGTATCTGAACACCGTTACGCTCCTGTCGTGGAATCTGTATGCAGGCTGGACGCGCAGCACCTCCGACCATTACTATGAAAGCCTCTACCTGCCCGACTATACCCTGATAACCCCCGTGTGGGACGACCGCACGAAAACCACTTGGAGTGTGGCCCTGTCGTGCCGTAAGAACTTCCGCGAGGCACACCTCAGTCTGACCGGACAAACCGATTATTCCTACAACAAGGAATATGTGGCACAAAACGAACGGGCCGACTACCTGCGCTACCATGCCCTGCACGCCTCGCTTTCCACCCAGTGGAGCGGACTCTCGTGGTTTCAGCCCAAACTCACGCTGGCCGGCAATCTCAGCTGGAAGAAGCCCGATGCCTTTTCGGCGACTGACAACCTGCTGAAGAATGCCTACTACTCCCTGACAATGGACTTTTACCCCGTCAGCAAACTGCGCTTGTATGCCGACTTCTCGCAATCGGTCTTCGAGATAGCCCACAGTCATTACTCGGTAAACAGTTTCCTGAACGCCGGACTGCGCTACGACTTCCATCCGCGCTGGACGGTGAGCGCCGACCTCAGCAACCTGCTCAACCGCAAGGATTACGAAGTATCGCTTTATCAGGGAGCCAACTTCCAGTATTACCGCGTGCCCTTGCGTGGCCGCGAGTTCCTCGTGTCGCTGCGGTTCAAATACTGAACATGCTGCGCTGAGTATAAAGACCTGACAAACGCAAATACCCTTCAACGACTGCTGTAACAAGCAGATGTTGAAGGGTGTTTGCATAAAGTGATATAGATGAAGCTACAAAGCAAAGGAATATTTGAGGATGAACTCACGCGGACGCAGGCGGTGCACGGTATGGGTAATGAACTCTGACCGGACGATGCGGTGCTCGTAGGTGTTGTTACCTATCAGGTTTTACAACTAATGTATTTTTGGAATTTAGAAATTAAATCTGTGAATACTATTCAATTATCAGATAACTTGTACTGAAAGTAATGTGGTTTGGGTAACTATGAATTGATGGTGATAGCGTTGTGCAGTCATTATATATCTAAGAACACCTGAACAAGGTATTAAGCATTTAATAGCTTTAGATAGCATTGTTTGAAGAATAAATGAATTGAAGCAACTGAAAACAAACAACCGGATAACCAAGATGCTTGTAATAAGTATGCTTATAACTATAGTTTCCTTTGGTAGGTTCGTTTTCTTTTAAAACGTCCTCTTTCGCAAAGCGAAACAGCGATTAATCGCTCCACTGCGGTAGCAGTCGGCAAGTCACTTTTGAGGTGGCAAAACGAATTTTGTGGCCACAAAAGTACAACTTGCTTAACAAATCCTGTAAGCCTAAATTGACTACTAAAGGATTGTTTACCAGCCTGATCCTTCAGGTTTTTACCAAGGTATGATAGACTAAGAAATTTGTTTCCCTCTTGTTGTTGGTACCTTTGCTTGCTGATACCATGGTCGTGGTACCTTTGCGTATTGGGATGCTCAGTCAATCATGGCGAGCGTTCAACATACAAAAGTACCATGCACTTTGTGTTCGAGTTATGTAAGTCTTAGGATAGTCTTGTATATGGGTTCGGCGTTCTGAAGGCAGACAGTTATCAAGATAAGGATTTTTGCGTGTAGTTCTTGGTACATGGAAAACACAAGCTTTGTGTACAAAGGAACGGAAATCTATGATACTTGGTGTTTATGGTAAATTGAATTTTGAATCATCGGATTACTGTAAGATCTGAAAAGTGGACAATCTGGGAAAATCCCGAAAAGTGGTCGACAGCTATACGGGGAGGCGATAGCCTATTTTGCAGACAGAGCCAAGCAAGTTGTACCCTTGTCATTACAAAACGAGTTTGTCCTCACAAGGGTAACTTGCCGATTTCTGCGCAACGGAGCGATAAATTCGCTGTTTCGCTTCGCGAAAGAGGGAGAATCAATGAATGTTGAATCTGTAAACTTAGTTCTTTGGGGACTTCGGTCCTACGGTGAAATGAACGGATAAAAGACTGCTTGATAAACCGGATGTCATCCGTTCAAAGTTCTGCCTATATTTGTTTCAGCAGACAATGGTTCAAGTTCTTTATGTTAGACGGAACACTGGATTTCGGGCAGATGAACCGGTGTTTGCTGTATTGAACGTAGAGCGTAAGCCGATCTCTTGAAGCTGTGGCAGACAAGAAAAGGAAATGGAGCAATTAGGAAATGTCTGGATATGGAATGGGTATATCATGATGAAAATAAGCTATGGTTCATACTCTATTAGAATAATGAACTGAGATATTCCGGTCAGTGGTTTGTGTGTTCAGGGGAAGTGAATACGAGCATCATTGGAAAGGGTCAAAAGGTCAAAAAGTTCAATAAGGTCAAAGTGTCATCGTGTCATTGGGATTTTTGAAAAGTCATAGGATGGGGGGATGAAGAAGGCAAAGGGAGTTGAGTAACTTAAGGGAAGGTGTGAGATAGTCGATCAGCAGCAAAAAGGTGTGGGGAACACGCAAAAATGATTACTTGCTGCCTGTGAAATGCAAAATTTCGTCACAGTCGATTCGCATGGTGCCTCCCTGTGAAATGCCAGGGCTTAGTAAAAGATGTTTTTTTTGTAGGCATAGTTCTATAACCAAGCCATTTTAAAGTCTGAAATAAATAACTGAAGCTATGTAACAATCCGTGCCTGAAATGGTTGTTCTGAACAGCAGTCGCTGCCACTTACACCACGAAGCATAACCTCAAAACATTTTGGATTGGAAAGTACTTCACTGCTTGTTGCGCCCATAGCGGTTTTAACAAATGACTTAACAAAGCTAAAAGCCCAATCAGCGCGCTTTCCTTCATTGAAGGGCGATATCCGTGTGCGCCAAACCGTTTTTGTTGAATTTTTGAAAGTGCTGATTATCAGTAGTTCCGCGATTGTTGAAAAAGTCTCGGAAGAAATTTCAACAAGCTCGGAACTAATTTCGACAAGCTCGGAGTAAATTTTCAGGATAGTGCGGTCCGTTGTTCAAACAACGCCGGCACGACGGAGTATGGGGGTGTTCGTTTTAATGTACATTTACATAGTCGTCCCTTAAAAAGCCCATTTTTGCGAGATATTGTTCAAGTACAGTATCT
>OHBG01000760.1_pt1 | contig 13352 bp, 8 predicted proteins | sample 1577351 | NCBI WGS metagenome assembly OHBG01 (sample SAMEA3879596, study PRJEB24766) | human gut metagenome | biome: human-associated habitat; feature: feces | place: USA | collected 1985/1987 | reverse complement strand
GTAGTTTCCATTGCGGCCGACTGCGACAATGACACGCTGCTGATAAAGGTAAATCCTGCAGGACCAGTTTGTCATACAGGAACAGATACTTGCTGGGGTGAAAAGAACGAACAGGATATTATGTTCCTGAAAGAGTTGCAAGACTTCATCGACAAACGTCACGAAGAAATGCCTGAGAAATCTTATACGACAAGTCTTTTCAAATCGGGAGTCAACAAAATGGCTCAGAAAGTAGGTGAAGAAGCAGTAGAAACAATCATCGAAGCATGCAACGGAACAGACGAACGCCTGATTTATGAAGGAGCCGACTTGCTTTATCACCTTATCGTACTGCTGACATCGAAAGGCTACCGCATTGAAGATTTAGCACGCGAATTAAAAGAACGCCACAGCGAAAACTGGAAGAAACATTGATTTTATGGAAGACCAACCACTCATAAGTTATAAAAATGTAGATATCAACCAGCAGGAGCTAGGCATACTGAACAATGTAAACTTTGAACTGAAAAAAGGTGAGTTCGTCTACCTGATAGGAAAAGTGGGTACCGGTAAGTCGACTTTCCTGAAAACCATATACGGTGAACTGGATATATGCGAAGGAGAAGCAACTGTATTGGGTTACGATATGCGTACCATCAAGCAAAAAAATATTGCCAGCCTGCGACGGAAACTGGGCATCGTATTTCAGGATTTCCAGCTTCTGACCGACCGTACTGTATACGATAATCTGGATTTCGTACTGCGTGCTACAGGCTGGAAGCAATTTTCAGAAAGAGAAAGTCGAATTGAAGAAGTATTACGTCTGGTAGGCATGGAAAACAAAGGCTACAAGATGCCGAATGAACTCTCAGGCGGCGAACAGCAGCGTATCGTCATAGCACGTGCAATATTGAACAAGCCTGAAATAATCCTGGCTGATGAACCTACCGGAAACCTGGATGTAGAGACTGGCAGAAACATCGTCAAATTGCTTCAGGAAATATGTACACAGGGGACGGCTATCATCATGACAACCCACAACCTGAACCTTTTAAGCGAGTTTCCAGGAAAAGTATACTGCTGCGGACAACATCAGTTGCGCGAAGCAAGTGAATACTAAAAAAGACAAATTGTTAGAGATTTTATTATCATTATTAAAAAGAACCATAAAATATTCGTATCTTTGCGCCCAAAAGAAAGAGTATTTTATAGAACAATTAAAATTCGAAACTAGAAATGAAAGTCTTAAAGTTTGGAGGAACATCAGTAGGCTCTGCACAGAGAATGAAAGATGTTGCCAAATTAATTACTGATGGCGAGCAGAAAATAGTAGTATTGTCTGCAATGTCGGGTACAACCAACACACTGGTTGAAATTTCGGATTATCTATACAAGAAAAATCCCGAAGGAGCAAACGAAGTAATCAATAAGCTGGAAGCAAAATATAAACAGCATATTGATGAACTTTTCTCTACCGAAGAGTATAAACAGAAGACTCTGGAGTTCGTAAAATCGGTATTCGACTACATCCGATCTTTCACAAAGGATATATTTACACTGTTCGAAGAAAAAGTTATTCTTGCACAGGGAGAAATCATTTCTACCAACATGGTAACTAATTATCTCTGCGAACAAGGCGTGAAAGCGGTTTTGATTCCGGCTTTGGAATTTATGCGCACAGACAAAAACAGCGAACCCGACTTAAACTACATCCGCGAGAAACTGGCTTTACAGCTTGAAGCAAATCCTGGACAGGAAATATATATTACACAAGGATTTATCTGCCGCAATGCTTACGGAGAAATAGACAACTTGCAACGTGGAGGTAGTGATTATACCGCTTCTCTTATCGGTGCAGCTGTAAACGCTTCAGAAATCCAGATATGGACTGATATTGACGGAATGCACGATAATGATCCGCGCGTGGTAGACAAAACTTCTCCGGTACGTCAGCTTCACTTCGAAGAAGCTGCAGAACTGGCATACTTCGGAGCTAAGATTCTGCACCCGACTTGTGTGCAACCTGCCAAATATGCTAATATTCCGGTACGTCTGCTCAACACAATGGAACCAAGTGCACCGGGTACACTTATCTCAAACGAAACTGAAAAAGGTAAGATTAAAGCTGTTGCAGCAAAAGACAATATCACTGCTATCAAGATCAAGTCAAGCCGTATGTTACTGGCTCACGGTTTCTTGCGTAAAGTATTCGAAATTTTCGAAAGCTACCAGACACCCATCGATATGGTTTGTACCTCTGAAGTAGGTGTATCGATGTCTATTGACAATACCAAACATCTGAATGAAATCGTAAACGACCTGAAGAAATATGGTACTGTAACCGTAGACCATGACATGTGTATCGTTTGCGTTGTGGGAGATCTGGAATGGGAAAATATCGGATTTGAAGCAAAAGCTATCCAGGCAATGCGTAACATTCCTGTACGTATGATTTCGTTTGGAGGAAGCAATTACAACATTTCGTTCCTGATTCGAGAATCGGATAAGAAGACAGCACTGCAATCATTAAGCGACGTTTTATTTAATAATAAATAATCATCAAAAGAAAACGGATGATACGGTTATATTCGAATCGCATCGTCCGTTTTTTTTACAACTTAATTCTTTACAGTATATGAAAGGAACATTTCCCATCAATAAATTCCGCGAACTGGAAACCCCGTTTTATTATTATGATGCAAACCTGCTGAGAGATACGTTAAACGTAATCCGTACAGAGGCTGCCAAATACAATAAGTTTTGTGTGCACTATGCAATTAAAGCTAATGCTAATCCAAAGGTGTTGAGCATTATCCGTGAGCATGGACTGGGAGCAGACTGTGTAAGTGGAGGTGAAATTGCAGCAGCAATCAAAGCAGGATTCCCAGCAAGCAAAATTGTGTATGCAGGAGTCGGGAAAACCGACCGTGAAATAAACCTGGGACTAGATCACGACATTTTCTGCTTTAATGTAGAGTCTGTTCCAGAACTGGAAGTAATCAACGAACTGGCAGCAGCAAAAGGAAAAATTGCCCGAGTAGCTTTCCGCATCAATCCGGATGTCGGCGCACATACCCATGCCAATATTACCACCGGACTTGCAGAGAACAAGTTTGGTATCAGCATGCAAGACATGGATAAGGTGATAGACCGTGCACTCGAAATGAACAATGTGAAGTTTGTAGGCTTGCACTTCCATATCGGTTCACAAATTCTGGATATGGGAGACTTTGTAGCTCTGTGTAATCGCATAAACGATTTGCAGGAAAAACTTTACGCACGCCAGATCATCGTAGAACATATCAATGTCGGTGGTGGACTTGGTATAGACTATGCTCATCCGAACCGCCAGCCTATCCCCGACTTTGCTGATTATTTCGCTACTTATCATAAACATCTGAAGCTGCGTCCGCAACAGACATTACACTTCGAATTGGGACGTTCTGTAGTAGGTCAGTGCGGAAGTCTTATCACTAAAGTTATCTACGTAAAACAGGGAACAAACAAACAGTTTGCTATTGTCGATGGAGGTATGACCGACCTTATCCGTCCGGCTCTCTACCAGGCTTATCATAAGATAGAGAACATTACTTCCGAAGAACCGAACGAAACTTATGATGTAGTAGGTCCTATCTGTGAATCATCTGATGTTTTCGGCAAAGCTATCGACCTGAACCGTGTGAAACGAGGCGATCTTATCGCACTCCGTTCTGCCGGAGCTTACGGTGAAATTATGGCTTCAGGCTATAACTGCCGCACATTGCCTCAGGGATACACTTCCGACGAATTGATTTAAGAAAACGGAAGGTAACTAAGAAAAAAGTTTATATTCTTTATAAAAAACTGCATACTAACCCAGGTATGCAGCCGTTTTTACCCCTTCATACGCTGACTGGTATGAAGGGGTAAAATTTTATACAGCCATAGAAAGACGTTTTTCAGGGCATAATATCAGAAATCCAACTACTTTTATTAATTTTGCAACCTAAAACGTATAAAAACAAACATTTAAAAACGATATAGAAAAATGGAATTAGCAAGTAAGTACAATCCCGCTGATGTGGAAGGGAAATGGTACCAGTATTGGCTGGACAATAAACTTTTCAGTTCTAAACCCGACGGACGCCAACCGTATACCGTCGTGATTCCGCCGCCAAACGTAACCGGAGTGCTCCACATGGGACACATGCTTAACAATACCATTCAGGATATTCTGGTACGCCGCGCCCGTATGACTGGCAAAAATGCCTGCTGGGTTCCGGGAACAGACCACGCTTCTATTGCAACAGAAGCTAAAGTAGTAAACAAACTGGCTCAACAGGGTATAAAGAAAACCGACCTTACCCGCGAAGAGTTCTTGAAACACGCATGGGCATGGACCGAAGAACACGGAGGTATTATCTTGAAGCAGCTCCGTAAGCTGGGTGCTTCATGCGACTGGGACCGCACTGCTTTCACAATGGATGAAAAACGTAGCGAAAGTGTTATTAAAGTTTTCGTCGACTTATACAATAAAGGATTGATTTACCGCGGTGTACGTATGGTAAACTGGGACCCGAAAGCCTTGACTGCCCTCAGCGATGAAGAAGTTATTTACAAAGAAGAACACAGTAAACTTTTCTATCTGCGCTACAAAGTAGAAGGCGATCCGGAAGGCAGATATGCAGTAGTAGCTACTACACGTCCTGAAACAATTATGGGTGATACTGCAATGTGTATCAATCCAAACGACCCGAAAAACCAGTGGCTGAAAGGTAAGAAAGTAATCGTTCCGCTGGTTGGACGTGTCATTCCGGTTATCGAAGATGACTATGTAGACATTGAGTTTGGTACCGGTTGTCTGAAAGTAACTCCAGCACACGATGTAAACGACTACATGCTGGGAGAAAAATACAACCTGCCTTCTATCGATATTTTCAACGACAACGGAACTATCAGCGAAGCTGCTGGTATGTACGTAGGCATGGATCGCTTTGATGTTCGTGAACAGATTGAAAAAGACCTGGCTGCTGCCGACTTGCTGGAAAAGGTAGAAGCTTACACCAATAAGGTAGGTTTCTCTGAACGCACCAACGTAGCTATCGAGCCGAAACTTTCTATGCAGTGGTTCCTGCGCATGCAGCACTTTGCAGACATGGCTTTGCCTCCTGTAATGAACGACGAACTGAAGTTCTACCCTGCTAAATATAAAAATACATATCGCAACTGGTTGGAAAACATCAAAGACTGGTGTATCAGCCGTCAGTTGTGGTGGGGTCACCGTATTCCGGCTTATTACTTGCCTGAAGGTGGCTTTGTAGTAGCCGAAACTCCTGAAAAGGCTTTGGAACTGGCTAAAGAAAAAACCGGTAACCAAAATCTGAAAGTAGAAGACTTGCGTCAGGATGACGACTGTCTGGATACTTGGTTCTCTTCATGGTTGTGGCCTATCTCACTCTTCGACGGTATCAACAATCCGGGTAATGAAGAAATCAAATACTACTATCCTACCTCCGACCTGGTAACTGGTCCGGATATCATTTTCTTCTGGGTAGCACGTATGATTATGGCCGGCTATGAATACATGGGCGATATGCCGTTTAAGAATGTATATTTCACCGGTATCGTACGCGATAAGATTGGACGCAAGATGTCAAAATCATTGGGTAACTCACCCGATCCGCTGGATTTGATAGAGCAATATGGTGCTGACGGTGTACGTATGGGAATGATGCTTTCTGCACCTGCCGGAAACGATATCTTGTTCGACGATGCACTGTGTGAACAAGGACGTAACTTCAACAACAAGATATGGAATGCTTTCCGTCTGGTAAAAGGCTGGCAAGTAGCCGACATCGAACAGCCGGAATATGCTAAGCTGGCAACCGAATGGTTCGATAACCTGCTGGTTAAGGTTTCTGCCGAAATGGACGACTTGTTTAGCAAATATCGTTTGAGCGAAGCGCTGATGCTGGTTTACAAACTGTTCTGGGATGAATTCTCAAGCTGGTATCTGGAAATGGTAAAACCTGCATACGGTCAGCCTATCGACAAAAAGACATACGAATCTACATTACATTTCTTCGATGTTCTGTTGCGTCAGCTTCATCCGTTTATGCCATTCATTACAGAAGAATTGTGGCAGCATATTTACGATCGCAAACCGGGAGAAAGTATCATGGTTGCTCAGCTGGAAACTTTCTGCGGTCGTGACTTACAGGCAGCCAACGAACTTTGCAATGCATTCGATCAGCTGAAAGAAATCATTTCAGGTATCCGCAACATCCGCTTGCAGAAAAACATTGCACAGAAAGAAGTACTCGAAATGCTCGTACTTGGAGAAAACACTCAGCTGATGGCATATGCAGAGGTTGTGAAGAAGATGGCAAACCTCTCTGCTGTAACTGTAGTAGAAAGTAAGCCAGAAGGTGCTGCTTCATTCATGGTAGGTACAACAGAATACTTCATACCGCTGGGTAATCTTATCGACGTAGAAGAAGAACTGAAGAAGCTGGAAGCAGACCTGAAGTATCAGGAAGGATTCTTACAGAGCGTATTGAAGAAACTGAACAATGAAAAATTTGTAAGCAAGGCACCGGCAAACGTTATTGAAATGGAACGTAAAAAACAAGCTGATGCTGAAACTAAGATTGCCGCATTGAAAGAAAGCATTGCTGCACTGAAAAAGTAAATTAAATACCCTCTATAATAAACTTGAAGCAGGAATACATCAAACCTGCTTCAAGTTTTTTTATTCCCCATTCATTTCCTCAGATAAACTCCTTTCAGCATACTGCTATAAAATAAATTCCAGCCATAAACTCCTGTATAATCAGAATTTTGGATATATTTGTGAAAACGAATAACCCCAAACTTTTAAGCATGAAAGCAAGTTTATTTTATACAGGCCTTATTTCTCTGTGTTCCATGATATTCTCCTCCTGTGGCGTAGGAATACCTATTCAGAACAAAGCACCTCAGAATAACGATACATATACTATAAGTTACCTGTTCGAACACGATGGAGTAAAAGTTTACCGTTTTTATGACATGGGAAATTATGTATACTTTACCACAAAAGGCGAAGTAACCAGCATAAACAATGACTCGCCCAACGGACCATCGTCGTACCCAAAGATAATCTGATAATAGCACCTAAAGAAACGGGAAAATAAAAATCTCTCAGAATTAGCGCTGATGACTGAGCTTGACAATTTCTCCCAGTTCAGGAAGCAGAACGGGCATATCTCGCTTACGAGCTTCTGCTGCAAAGACATGAGGAGGATCGAACAAAGGCTCGTCTGAAAGATCGAACGTACCGTAATGCATCGGTACGGTGATACGGGCATTCATATCTGTCGAAGCTGTAAGTGCATCATAGGGTGATATATGATTAGGCTTCATAAACCAACGCGGCTTATACGCACCTATTCCTATCATGCAATAATCGATATGTGGAAACAGTTCCGGAAGTTCGCTGAAATGACGGGCATATCCTGTATCACCACTGTTGTAGATTGTAATACCATCGGCTTCTATCATAAAAGCCCCCCACAACCGTTCTCCCCCATCGTTTACTCCACGCTTGCTCCAATGCTGTGCCGGCAGAAACGTCAATCGCAAGTCGCCATCACGATGCTGTTGATACCACGCAGCCTCAATCACTTCCATTGTCGGGAACCAGCTCTTTATCAAAGCACCCGTACCAATACCACAAAACAGTTTCATCTGCGGATTATCGGCAAAAAGACGAGCCACACTCGGTTTGTCCAAATGATCGAAATGATCGTGGCTGATAAGCAGATAATCAATATTAGTAAATATGGAAGGATTGGCAGGAAACTGGCTTCTACGCTTTACGAAAGGAATACTTCCATATACAGGATCTATCATAAAACGCTTTCCTCCTACCTGCAGGAAAAAAGAGTTATGACCAAGCCATATCAATGTATTACCCACTACAGCATCCAAAGAACGAAGAAAATGAACCTTCGGATTCCATTTTATCGTTCTTTTTTCCTTACGCTGCGGATTGGGGGAAAAACGCCATTTAAGCACACTACCCATTCCCGGACGCCAGCGATGCTGACGATTGAAAAACTTCCCCTTAACAATTGGATTTCCTCTCCAACGGGGATTAATCGTATGCAGACGCTCATTTTTACGAAAGGTAATGCGCTCCCCCATAGTATTAAATTTGATAAGTCACCGATATTTTTTCTAGAAGCAGATAGATTTACTGATTATTTTTCCAGCAAATCTTTCAAGAAGGCATCCAGTTCTTCATCAAGTCCTTTCAACAACTCATCGCTTAGCAATAAAGTGTCCTCATCGTCTATAAGCAAAAGTTCCGAAACAGTTTCCTTTTCTTCATCTACTAGTACAAACGAATAAGGCTTCATCAGGCAAAGCTTGTCCAGACCTTTTTCATTTTTCAATGCTGTAACTTCCGCACGGAGCAATGGCTCGACTTCTGTATAAAAGTCTTCTCCATCATAATCCACCCATTCAGCAATAACGGCACGTGCCAGTTCTTCATCATCATCGTTGAAGACAACTAGTTCTCCGCTATCTTGTTTTGGCTGCAAATGAATATCTGTTACTACCGAACTATCATTTTTCACAGCATATCTGCTGAGAGCTTCTTCCAGAGCAGAAGCTATAGAAGCGTGCGACTGTTCACTAATGTTCATCATGTTTATCGAATTTTATTACCTCAAATGTACAAAAAAAATCTTTCGCGCAACAGATAATACTAGAATTTGTTTCCAAAACGGCCCATTTGGGCATTTAAATAAGGAAAATCTTTCGACCTTTCTGCCAACTGTGCGGCATAAAACTTCCACACTGCTTCTTCGTCTGACCCGGCAGTTACTCGTTTTTCAACCTCTTTCATCCATTTTTCAGCTTGAGGTAAGTCACCTTGCATTTCAGAAGCCAAAGCCAGATTAAAAGCTGACTTTATTTTCAGCTTATTCGATTTGCTATGATCGAACAGTGATTTCCATAAATCGTATGCACCCTGCCAGTCGTTTTCTCTTACACAAACAGCTGCATCACGCATTTCTACACAACCACCGTCATAATATATACGTTCTGTTTGTTTCCAGTAAGGCACCAGCATCTGGGTAAGCATATATGCAGCATATGAAGCTGCTTCCTCCTGCATCTGCCTGTCTGAAGGAGCCAAGCCTGCATCCCACTGCAAACTGTCTGTTTTAGCAATCACCTGTATCGGTCTTTCACGCTCCGGTAGATAAATGCTTAAAACAGGAGTAACTTTTGCTTTAATAACCGGCCATGATGCAGCAATCCCCGGATAAACAAGTTCATCACGCTCAGTCTGGATACCGACCTGATCCAATGAAAAAATAAGGTCAGCATCAAGTTCACCAGCGAGTTGCTGCACTTCTTTCTGAGTAAGAATCCGTCTACCTGCAAAATGAGTATCATTTAAAGCCGAATCACAAATCATCACCTGATTAAAATATTTGGAATCGGCCAATGAAGAAGCCAGCATTTCTGCCGATTTCTTACCATTTCCATTCATTTCTCCCAATGTCAGCAAAGTCCTTTTGGCTTCTGGAGTAGCAGGCATATTATTAACGACCGCAACATTTCTAACTCGTTCGGGAAAATTCACTGTAGCCGGACACAACTGATCGAACGTCAAAGTTTGTATCGAACTACAAGATGCAAGGCAGCACATCAGTGCAACAGCACACAAAGTATATATTTTCATCATAGTCTATTTAAATAAAACTCTAACGAAACAAAGCTATAAAAAAGAATTTAAACGAAAAAATTTAGATACACATATTAAGATTTGTAACATCACTCATTAACAGATGACATTCAATACCGATAAACGAAAAAAACTTCATCATCTTTTCAAGAAAACATCGTGATATTTTATTTTTTTCTGTACAAACTTTCATCATTTTTGTACAAATAAATAAGCATTTATCAGCACCAAAGAAAAATATTGCAGAGAGTGTAAAGGGAAAGAAAGAATACCCTTTTCTTTTAAAAGAAGATAAAAAAAGAATGTCATCCCACGAATTCACACTCGAAGAATGACATTCTCAAACTTTATTTATTTCTCAGTCAAAACTTACACTTTATCACGTCCGTGGCAGTTTTTGTACTTCAAACCACTACCGCAAGGACAAGCGTCATTACGACCTACTGTTTTTTCAGCACGATATGGCTCCTGTTTTGCTTCGCGTGTATCACGTCCAGCTGCTGCCTGCTGATCCGGATCGTTCAAGTCCTGCTTTTCTTCACGATACTGCTGACGAGGACGTTCTGGTTCCGGAGCAGCTTCACGCACTTGCTGTGGTTCCTGAACAGGTATCTGTCCGCGCATCAAGATAGAAATCGTGTTATTGTTAATCTTGCCAACCATATTATCGAACAACGTAACAGATTCAAGCTTGAAGATCAACAGCGGATCTTTCTGTTCATAGCTTGCGTTCTGTACAGAATGTTTCAATTCATCCAGTTCACGCAGATTTTCTTTCCATGCATCATCAATAGTGTGAAGCAAAATAGCTTTTTCAAAAGCCTTCACGATAGCCTTAGATTCTGTTTCGTATGCTTCTTTCAAGTTTACAGAAATATTATACATACGCTTGCCATCAGTGATAGGAATCATAATGTTTTCATACATATGTCCCTGTGCTTCGTACACTTGCTTAATTACCGGATTAGCTATAGCAGCCATACGTTCCGTTTTACGCTTAAACAATGTCATAGCTTCCTGGAAAGTCTGTTCTGCCAAATCCTCTTTCTTCTTGTTACGGAGGTCTTCTTCACTGAACGGAGTTTCCATAGCCAGTGTCTGAAGAATTTCCATCTTCACATCTTCGTAATCAGGTTGTTCAACAGCATTGACACAACGATCCCAGATCATGTCGACAATATCCATACCGATACGTTCACCCATCAAAGCATGACGACGCTTCGTGTAAACTACAGTACGTTGCTTATTCATCACATCATCGTATTCAAGCAGACGTTTACGGATACCGAAGTTATTTTCTTCCACTTTCTTCTGGGCACGTTCGATGGATTTGGAAATCATGCTGTGTTCGATCATTTCCCCTTCCTTGAATCCCATCTTATCCATCCAGTTAGCAAGACGATCGGAAGCAAACAAACGCATCAAATCATCTTCCAATGATACAAAGAATACAGAAGAACCCGGGTCACCCTGACGTCCTGCACGACCACGCAACTGGCGGTCTACACGACGGGATTCGTGACGTTCCGTACCGATGATGGCCAAACCGCCTGCGGCTTTTACTTCCGGACTCAGCTTGATGTCGGTACCACGACCTGCCATGTTGGTAGCGATGGTCACTGCACAACTGAAACCGGCTTTTGCTACAATTTCAGCTTCTTTCTGGTGCAACTTCGCATTCAGTACGCTGTGTTCGATCTTACGCATGGTAAGCATTTTGCTCAGCATTTCGGAGATTTCTACCGAAGTAGTACCCACCAATACCGGGCGTCCTGCCTGTACCAGTTGTTCTATTTCTTCGATTACGGCTTTATACTTTTCGCGTTTTGTTTTATAAACGCGGTCATTCATGTCTTTGCGGGCAATCGGTCGATTGGTCGGAATCACGACTACATCCAGTTTGTAAATGTCCCACAACTCACCGGCTTCTGTTTCGGCCGTACCGGTCATACCCGAGAGTTTATGATACATACGGAAGTAGTTCTGCAGAGTGATGGTGGCAAAAGTTTGTGTGGCAGCTTCTACTTTCACACCTTCCTTCGCTTCGATGGCCTGATGCAGTCCGTCTGAGTAACGGCGGCCTTCCATGATACGTCCTGTTTGTTCGTCAACGATCTTCACTTGTCCGTCGATTACCACATACTCATCATCCTTTTCGAACATGGTGTATGCCTTCAGTAACTGGTTGATGGTGTGTACACGTTCTGACTTGATGGCATAATTGGTCAGCAAGGCATCTTTCTTTTCAAGCTTTTGTTCGTCGCTCAATCCATGTTCGTTTTCCAATTCCGAAAGTTGGGCGGCTATGTCCGGCAATACGAATAAAGTCGGATCTTCCGAGTTACCGGTGATCAGGTCTACACCTTTATCTGTCAGATCTACGCTGTTCAACTTTTCGTCAATCACGAAGTACAATGGATCTGTTGCTTCATGCATGCGTTTGTTGTTTTGCTCCATGTAGATCTCTTCCGTTTTCAGCATACCGGCTTTGATTCCCTGTTCACTGAGGAATTTGATCAATGCCTTATTTTTAGGCAGTGCTTTGTGGCTGCGGAACAGAGCGAGAAATCCTTCTTCCACCTCTTTCTTATCATTCGAGTTGATAAGTCTCTTAGCCTCCGATAAGTATTTAGTTGCTAACTCTTTCTGTTTCTCCACAAGGCGTTCTACCAATGGGCGGAGTTGCTCAAAGAGTTGGTCTTCGCCTTTGGGCACGGGACCTGAAATAATCAACGGAGTACGGGCGTCGTCAATCAATACCGAGTCCACCTCGTCGACGATGGCATAGTTGTGCTGGCGCTGTACAAGGTCTTTCGGGCTGATAGCCATATTATCACGCAGATAGTCGAAACCGAATTCATTGTTCGTTCCGAAAGTGATGTCTGCCAAATAAGCCTGGCGGCGTGCGTCAGAGTTGGGTTGGTGACGGTCGATGCAGTCCACGCTGAGTCCGTGGAACATATAAAGCGGTCCCATCCATTCGGAGTCACGTTTAGCCAGATAGTCGTTCACGGTTACTACATGTACGCCGTTTCCGGTCAGGGCATTCAGGAATACGGGAAGCGTAGCTACAAGAGTCTTACCTTCACCGGTCGCCATTTCGGCAATTTTCCCTTTGTGCAGTACTACACCGCCAAACAACTGTACGTCGTAGTGAACCATGTTCCATACCGTGTCATTTCCACCGGCATTCCAATGATTCTGCCAGATGGCTTTGTCACCTTCGATGCGCACGAAGTCTTTGGTAGCCGCCAGGGTGCGGTCGAAATCTGTAGCTGTAACTACTATTTCTTCGTTTTCAGAGAAACGTTTGGCAGATTCTTTCACGATGGAGAAAGCTACCGGCAATACTTCGTCAAGTGCTTTTTCGTATATCTCTAATATTTCTTTTTCAATTTTGTCGATCTGAGCGAATACTTCTTCGCGGTCTTCCAGTTCCACGCTTTCGATGCCTGCTCTGAGTTCGTCAGCTTTAGCACGTTCTTTGCTTGCCGAGTTGCGGATGTATTCTTTAAGTTCCTCTGTTTTTGCACGGAGGCCGTCATTGTCAAGCTTAGCAACCTCTGGGTAAGCGGCTTTGATCTTGTCTACCCAGGGTTGAATTTCTTTCATGTCTCGTGTGGATTTGTTTCCGAAAATCGAGCTTAAA
>OHBG01000754.1_pt1 | contig 13414 bp, 12 predicted proteins | sample 1577351 | NCBI WGS metagenome assembly OHBG01 (sample SAMEA3879596, study PRJEB24766) | human gut metagenome | biome: human-associated habitat; feature: feces | place: USA | collected 1985/1987 | reverse complement strand
CATTCTGAATGCGGCAATCAGTAATATCAATGATACGAATAACTGCATTTCAGATTGGGAAAATGAGAAAATGAAATGGGCGATGGGCATTTCAGAGAATACCCACGACCTGACAATTGCAATCGGTAAGGCAGAGACAGCATTACAGTATACAGTGGCAGTAAGAGATAAACTTTTATCAGCCTATAATGAAATTATGCAGATACAGATTTAGCCTCAAAATGATGTAAAAGGGATTATGAGGATCGGGAAAAGGAGACACTTGAGATGGTTGACAAGGTGATGGAGATTGCAAAAAAAATCTTAGAAAGGGTTAAAGAATGGTGGAATAAATTCAAGCCAAAGCAAAAGACTTTGATCATTTGCGTGGCAGCCGGAGTTTTGATCGCAATATCCATTCTGGTAGGTGTGCTTACCAGAAAACAGTATAAAGAACTGGTGGTATGCGAATCAACAAAGGAAGCTTCACAGATTAGGGATTTGCTGGATGGACAATCGTTAGACTATAAAGTGTCAGAAGATGGATTGTCATTTCAGATTCTGAACACTCAGGTTTCAGATGCAAATCTTTTGCTGGGAGCAAATAATATTCCAACTTCTTCCTATACACTGGATGATGTATTGGACGGCAGCTTTTCTACAACAGAAGCAGATAAGCAGAAACGTTATCGACTGTATCTGGAAAGCCAGATGGAAGATGACCTGGAGAGCTATGCGGCAGTAGAGACAGCAACTGTTCAGCTTACAATTCCGGAAGATAATGGAACCTTAATTGCACAGACACAGGAAACCTATGCAAGTGTGCTCCTCCAACTTGCCTCAGATGCAAGCTTCGATGAAGAGAATGCAGCGGCTATGGCAAGATTTGTTGCAACAGGATTGGGAAATGCAACAACTGATAATGTAACAATTACGGATATTAACGGAAAGATATGGTTTCCGATTGAAGATACATATTCCTCTGTTGATAAGGCAGATACCATGATGATGGTAAAGCAGGAAGCAGAGAGCCTGATCAAGAAAGAGGTCAGACAGGTTTTATTAGGAACGAATGAGTTCACACAGATTGAAGTAGCAACTAATCTCTCCATGGATTTCTCCAAGAAAGAAGTAGTAGAACACAATTACACACCTGCGGATGGACAGGAACAGGGTGTCCTGTCACATGAAGAAGTATATCAGTCCAATGCAACAGATGCATCCGGCGGTGTACCTGGAACAGACTCCAACTCTGAGACAGACTACATGATAGATAACTCTGATTCAACTAACTCCAGTACCTATGAGAGAAAAAGTGATTATCTTCCGAATGAGAAAATCACAACAACAACAGAGCCTACGGGAACTATTGTATACACAAACAGCTCAGTATCAGCGGCTATGGTAAGATATAAGATTCTGAAAGAAGAAGATGCACAGCTGCAGGGATTCCTGGATGGCGTTACCTGGGATGAATACAAGCTTGCCAATGCAGGCAGAACCAAACTGGATGTGGATGCTGATTTGGTAAGTCTCGTTGCAAATGCAACAGGCATTCCAAGCAAAAACATTACTATTGTGGCATATGAAGAGATGCAGTTTATTGATGCACCTGCAAGCAAGGTTTCTTATAAAGATATCATTCAGATCGTATTGATCATTATTATCCTTGGATTACTTGGATTCGTAGTATTTATGAGCCTGAGAACCAAGAGAGAAGTAGAGGAAGAGGAAGAACTCTCCGTAGAAGATCTGCTGCAGTCTACACAGCAGGAAGAGCTCGAAAGCATAGAATCAGAACAGAAGTCTGAAGCAAGAAAGCTGATCGAGAATTTTGTAGACGAGAATCCAGAAGCAGTAGCAACCTTGTTACGTAACTGGCTGGAGGAAGATTGGGGGTAATTGGGAATGGCAGAAAAAGAAAAAGAACAGCTTACCGGAATCCAGAAAGCAGCAATTCTGTTAATTGCATTAGGACCGGAAAAATCCTCTCTCATATTTAAACATTTAAAAGAAGAAGAAATAGAAGACCTTACACTGGAGATCGCTAATACAAAGAGCGTATCTCCAGCAGTAAAAGAACAGATTATTAATGAATTTTACGAAGTATGCCTCGCACAGCAGTATATTGCAGAAGGTGGCATTGGATACGCCAAGGAACTTTTGGAAAAGGCACTTGGTCAGGAAAAGGCGATGGATGTTATTGGCAAGCTGACAGCATCCTTACAGGTTAAGCCTTTTGAATTTGTTAAGAAAACGGATGCTTCCCAGTTATTGAACTTCATTCAGGACGAGCATCCACAGACAATTGCTTTGATTTTATCATATCTGTCTTCAAGTCAGGCTGCGACAATCCTCGCAGCCCTGACTCCCGAAAAACAGGCAGATGTTGCTAAAAGAATCGCTACAATGGACAGAACCAGCCCGGATGTAATCAAGGAAGTAGAGCGAGTATTGGAATCCAAGCTCTCATCTTTAGTAAACCAGGATTACACAATTATCGGTGGTGTCGATGCAGTGGTCGATATCTTGAATACAGTAGACAGAGGAACAGAGAAACATATCATGGAGACTCTCGAAATCGAAGAGCCGGAACTTGCAGACGAAATCAGAAAGAAGATGTTCGTATTCGAGGATATCTTGCTGCTTGATGACAGAGCAATTCAGAGAGTACTTAGAGATGTTGATAACAATGATCTGGCAGTCGCGCTCAAGAGCTCTAATGAAGAAGTACAGGCAGCTATCTTTAACAATATGTCCAAACGTCTGGCAGAGATGATTAAGGAAGACATGGAATTCATGGGACCTGTTCGTATGAAGGATGTTGAAGAAGCACAGCAGAAGATCGTTAATATTATCAGAAAACTGGAAGACTCTGCAGAGATTGTAATCTCCAGAGGTGGAGGTGACGAGATCGTTGTCTAAAAGTGGTTTATTAAAATCAAACTGGGTCTATGTCAATCCTACGGAGACCAGAGTTATTGATACCAATGCTATGGTGGAAAGCAAGCTGAAAGAATTATCTGAGAAACTGTCAGCACAGACCAGAACAGATGACGAATTCGCAGATGGCTTTACACAGGGAATTGATGCCAAACAGGTCGCAGAGCTTGTAGGAGAAGATAATCAGATCATAGGTGGAAACGCTCCTGTAGAACCTCAGGGACCTACGCAGGAAGAATTAATGCAACAGGCTGCTGCTGAAATAGAGAATATGAAGCAGCAGGCGATTGCTGAAATTCAGAATGCCAGACAGCAGGCGGTAGAAGAGGGCAGGCAGCAGGGGTATCAGGAAGGACTCGAACAGGGACATCAGGATGGCTATGCCCAGGGACATCAGGAAGGGCTTGACAGTGTAGCACAGCAGCAGACTGCATTAAATTCAGAATATGAAGCGAAAGCTGCTCAGCTGGAAGAGGAATACAGCAGTAAGGTAAAAGAGCTGGAACCCAAATTCATAGACACTCTTACAGATATATATGAACATATCTTCCAGATTAGTTTGAAGAATTCCAGAGAACTGGTTGTGCATCTGCTTGCAAATGCCATGAGAAACCTGGAAGGTGGTAATGGTTATCTCATTCATGTATCCAAGGATGATTATCCATTTGTCAGCATGCAGAAGAAAGAACTGGTGAAAGGAACCAGCATTAATCCTGAGGATATGGATATTATTGAAGATGCTACGCTGGATCGAAGCGAATGTATGATAGAGACAGGAAATGGTGTCTTTGACTGTAGTCTTGGCACGCAATTGGAAGCTCTTCATGAAGAATTGCGCCTGCTGGCATATGAACCGTCAACAACAGATAGAGGATAGAAATAAGTATGGACACAGCAATTAACTTTGACAAATATCAGTCAGTTCTGAATAAAACGTATTTTAAGAAGCTTGGTAAGGTAGAGAACGTAGTAGGTCTTACGATTGAATCGGCGGGACCGGATGCCAAACTGGGTGACTTATGCCGTATTTATACAGATTCGGAAAAACAGAATTTCATATTGGCTGAAGTAGTTGGATTTAAAGAGAAAAAAACATTGCTGATGCCATATGAAGTAACAGAAGGCATTGGACTTGGATGTATCGTGGAAAACATGAATTATCCATTGAGTGTTCAGGTCGGTGATTTCCTGTTAGGTAAAACACTCGATGGCTTGGGAAGATGCATAGATGAATATCAGACGGATGTGCGTTCAATACAGAGATATCCGTTGGAAGCACCTCCTCCTGATCCTATGAGCAGAGAGATTATAGATGAAGTCCTGCCGCTTGGAGTGAAGGCTGTAGATGGTCTGATCACAGTAGGTAAAGGACAAAGAATCGGTATCTTTGCCGGTTCCGGTGTAGGTAAGTCTACGCTGATGGGTATGTTTGCAAGAAACACCAAGGCTGATATCAATGTAATCGCATTGATAGGAGAGCGTGGACGAGAAGTCCGTGAATTCATCGAACGTGACCTTGGTGAAGAAGGTATGAAGCGTTCTGTAGTCGTTGTAGCAACTTCTGATAAACCGGCTTTGGAGCGAAACAAGGCTGCCAAAACAGCAACGGCAATCGCAGAGTATTTCAGGGATCAGGGCAAGGATGTATTGCTTATGATGGATTCCCTGACCCGATTCTCTATGGCACAAAGAGAAATAGGACTTGCCAGTGGTGAACCGCCTGTTACCAGAGGGTATCCGCCAAGTGTATATTCAGAGATGCCAAAGCTTTTGGAACGTGCAGGAAGAGCCAGAGTGGGATCTATTACAGGATTGTATACAGTTCTGGTAGATGGTGAAGATTTTAACGAGCCAATTACAGATACTGCGAGAAGTATTCTGGATGGACATATCATGTTGACCAGAAAGCTGGCGAATAAGAACCATTATCCTGCAATTGATGTCTTACAGAGTATTTCCAGATGTATGTCCATGGTAACAGATAAGACACACAGAGCAGCAGCCGGCAAATTAAAAAATATTATGGCGACATATAATGAAGCAGAGGATCTGATCAATATCGGAGCGTATAAGAAAGGCAGCAATCCCAATATTGATAATGCGATCAGCAAGATAGGAGCTGTGAATGATTTCCTTTTGCAGACTACAGATGAAAAATATGATTTCAATCAGACAGTGGAAATGCTGGAGGGACTGTTTGAAGGATAAAGAGAGTGATGGACGATGGCGAAATTCCGATATAAAATGCAGAGCATTCTGGATGTAAAAGAGAAACTGGAAAATAAGGCAAAACAGGATTTCGCACAGGCAAATGCCAGACTGGATGCAGAGAAAGTGAAACTTGTGGAGCTGCAGAAAAGACGAAGCTATTATATGGAAGAAGGACTCAGACTTCGTCTGGAGAAAATTGATATCCGCAAGATCAGAGAAAACAAAATGGCTGTGCTGAAAATGGATGAATATATTAAAAATCAGATGGTACAGATTAATCTGGCATCCAGAGAAGTGGAAAAAGCCAGAAGTGCATTGCAGACTCTGATGCAGGAGAGAAAGGCACATGAGAAGCTAAAAGAAAATGCTTTTGAAGAGTTCATGAAAGAAGAACAGGCTCAGGAAAGCAAGGAAATAGATCAGTTAACTACTTATACACATGGACAGAAAATAGCGGGAGAACAGAACAATGGCTAGTAAAAATTCAAATATGAGTACAGATGCGCCAGAAATGCAGATGCAACAGCTTAAAGAAAGCAAGAAGCAGTTCAAACAGGAGCAGAAGAATCAGAGAAAAGAAGCAAAGAAAAAAGCAAAGGAACTGGAGAGTCAAGAGCGTGAACTGGATGAACAGATAGACGGCAGCAGCGCCTCTGTTGTAATCGTCACGCTTTTTATCATTCTGATCTGGTTAGGTATTCTTGTATTGCTGGTGAAGATGGATGTAGGCGGTTTTGGCTCTAATGTACTGACTCCTATTCTGAAAGATGTTCCGGTGATCAACAAGATATTACCTTCAGAAAGTACAACAGAAACAACGAAAAATGAAGAAGCCTATGGTGGATATAATAGCCTGAAAGATGCTGTAGAACAGATTAAGACACTGGAGAAGCAGCTTGATCAGGCACAAAGTACCAATGCTACCTATGCAGAACAGATTGATACGCTGAAGACGGAAGTACAGAGACTGAAGACTTTTGAAGACAATCAGGTAGAATTCCAGAAGATAAAAGAACAGTTTTATGAGGAAGTTGTATATGCGGAGAACGGACCGGGAGCAGACGAGTATCGTCAGTATTATGAAGAGATGGACCCGACTACCGCAGAAGCATTATATAAACAGGTGATTCAGACAGAAGCAGCAGATAAGCAGATGCAGGAATATGCCAATACATTCAGCAACATGCAGGCATCAGAAGCAGCAGCCATTCTGGGTAATATGACAGATAATCTGGATCTGGCAGCTTCTATTCTTAAAAATCTGGATGTAAGTACCAGAGGAGCAATACTGGGGGCTATGGATTCTGCAATTGCAGCGAGAATTGTCAAAATAATGGACCCTAACTCTTAAAGAAACTTTCTATTTATCCGATATATATTATGTAACTATTCAGAAAGGAGGACACAAATGACAAGCGCATCTGTAAACAACGCAGGTTTGGACGCAAGTATTCTTCCGGCAGCTGTTAAAACTGTGAGCAGCCAGAATATGCAAAAAGGGCAGGATTTTGGAAAGATCATGGAACAGGCAGCAGGTAAAACTAAGAAAGACAATACTTTTGAAGTGAAACAGGAAGTAAAGGCGGACACATCCAAACCAAAGAAAACAGATATGGATCAAAAGCCTGTTGCAGATAATAACACAGTGCAGGAAAAACCGGAACAGGAACCGATTCAGGAAGAGACAACTGTGGATGAAGATGTAAAAGACGCAGTAAATCAGGCAACTGATAAGCTTCTGGATGAGATCAGCGATGAACTGGATATTTCACAGGAGGAACTGATTGCAGTTCTGGAACAGCTGGGTTTACAGCCCATTGATCTATTGCAGGATAATAATCTTGCACAGGTTGTTGCAACCGTACAGGGAGTAGATTCATTAATTGAAATCGCAGCCGATTCCCAGATGTATCAACAGCTTCAGAATCTGGCTCAGACAGTGGATACCACAATTGAAGATATCCTTGCACAGACTGGACTGAGTGAAGAAGAACTGATGGCAGCTCTGGAACAGATCAAGGCAGAGCAGGGGCAGACAGCAATTACAGAACCTGTTAAGGACAATATTCTTCCATTTGAACAGAATGTTGAGCCAGAAGACCTGGAAATGAAACAGCCACAACAGGAAGATGATTCCATACCTGTTATAAAAACACAGACAGACACACAACGGTCTGCACAGACTACTGAAAATGTGACAGAGGTGTCACAAATGACGGAGGAAACCCACAGGCAGGCAGGCAATCAGGAAGAGGAAAATCCCTCATATCAGGAAGGCCAGGAGAATCTGAACAAGTTCCAGAATTCTCTGGATGAGAATCTGCAGGTGGCTGAGCAGGAGAGCATTCCTACCAGAACAGTGGACACAGAAAGCATTATGAAGCAGTTAGCTGATTATGTGAAGATTCAAAAGGGCACTGAACTGACAGAAATGGAGATGCAGCTGCATCCTGCAAGCCTTGGCAATGTGCACATTCAGCTGGCAACTAAAGGCGGTGTGGTAACAGCACAGATTACAACACAGAATGAAGCCGTAAAGAATGCAATTGAGACACAGGTCGTTCAGTTAAAGGATAATCTGGAGGAGCAGGGTGTCAAGGTTGAAGCAGTTGAAGTATCGGTGGCAAGCCATCAGATGGAGAAGAATCTTGACCAGAACGGACAAGATCATCAAAGTCAGGAGCAGGACAAGACAACTGGAAGTATTCGCAGAATACGTAGAAGTAACATAAACCTGAATCTCTACAACAGTGATGAAGAAGCATTAGAAGAAGCCGGTGGACTGGATGATGCAGCAAGAATTGCTATGGAGATGATGACAGCGAACGGAAATACCATGGATTTATTGGCATAGGGCTGATATGGAATGTTTTAGAAAGGAAGATAATATATGAGTTTAGTAGCACCATATGTAGACGGTAAATTACAGACATCTACAACTTCCTCTGATTCTTTGGGCAGAAAGAGCAGTAATTCAGTAGTAGACAGTGATACATTCCTTACACTTCTGGTAGCAGAAATGCAGAATCAGGACCCCCTGGAGCCTACCAGCAATACAGAGTGGGTATCACAATATGCAACATTTACACAGGTTCAGCAGATTAGTGAAATGGCGGATTCCATGGATCTGGTAAGAGCGAATAACCTGATTGGTAAAGAAGTAGTCATGAAAGTTACCAGCAGCAGTACAGGAGAAACAAGCTACAAACGTGGCGTTGTGGATTATGTGGTTGTGGAAGAGGGTAAACCTTTACTGGTAATTGATGAGGCAAAATACTCCCTGAGTGATCTGGATACTGTAGCAAGCAAAGAATACTTCAATGCTTATGACAAGTATACAGAATTCGCCAAGAAGGTAGCAGCACTTCCATCCCTGAAAGTGGTCGACAAGTCTTATCAGAACACAGTCCAGAATATCATGGATCTTTATAATGGAATGTCTGACTATGAGAAGAATTACCTCAAGACATACGCAGCAGGTTATATTGCTTCTTATGAAGCATATGTAAAGAAGCTTAAGAGTCTGGGAGTTACTTTTAATGAAGGTACGCAGACAAAGGAAACTACTCTGGATGACCTGATCAGTGCTTTTGATAAAAAGATGACAGCACTGATGGAACAGATAGCAGCTTTAAAAGGAAGTAACAGCAGCAGTGGAAGTTCATCATCCGGAAATACTGATCAGAAGACAGATGGCATAACACCCGGAGGCAATGACCAGAAGACTGATGGAACAACATCTGGGGATAAGAATCAGAAAACAGATGGCTCAGAATCGGGAGATAACACACAGGTATCTGACAAGACACCATCCACCGATGACAGCCAGAAGACAGAGAATCCTGATTCCGGTGATAACAATTCAGACAAAAATCAGGAATCTGGCAGTACGGATGCAACCGGCAGTGCAGCGGACGCAGATAATGCACAGACAGACAACAGCAGCAATAATACGGCTTCGGGCGATGAGAATATTGCAGATCTGTTGACGCAGGACAATACGACCGTGTAAAAAGTAACATGCAGGCATGGCTGCAAGGGTAAGGAGGCAGTAAGCAATGAATATCAGCAATAACCAATTCCTTTCCATTGAACAGCTACAGGAACAGTATCTGAAGCAGCAGAAGAAAATCCAGCCGGTAAAGACCAGCGGGGGATTCAGCTTTGAAGAGATTCTACAGAAGCAACAGACTGGCGAAATCAAATTTTCAAAACATGCTGCGAACAGATTAAATGACAGAAACATTGAATTAACTTCTGAACAACTGGAAAGGTTAAGCGATGGAACGCGAAAAGCAGGAGAAAAAGGTATCAGGGAATCACTGGTGCTGGTAGATGAGCTTGCATTTATCGTGAATACCGGAAGCAACACAGTAATAACAGCAATGGATCAGGCAGAAACAAAAGAGAATATATTTACAAACATTGATGGAGCCGTAATTATATAACAGCCGGACCTTACAAGGAGGCTTGTGTTTTCCGAATGATAGAAGAAAACAGATACGGCATCAAACAGGAGGTCATTTCACTATGATGAGATCACTTTACTCTGGTGTATCAGGCTTGAAGACACACCAGACCAAGATGGACGTTATTGGTAACAATATCGCCAACGTTAATACAACTTCATACAAGACCATGTCAATCAACTTCTCTGATCTGATGTATCAGACCACACAGGCAGCGACAGGACCTAATGCCACAACAGGGGCAGCAGGAACCAACCCAAGACAGATTGGTCTTGGTGTACAGACAGCAGCGATTTCCACTAACATTACACAGGAGGGCGCTACACAGTCTACGGGTAATCCGTTCGACTTAAAGATTTCCGGTGATGAGTTCTTTATTGTAAGCGATGGAAGTAATACATACTTTACAAGAGACGGTTCTTTCTATGTAGATGCAGCCGGTAATCTTGCAATGTCCAGTACAGGATATAATGTAATGGGCTGGGGCGTTGATGAAGAGACAGGCAATATCAAGAAGGATACAGTTAAGCCGCTGACGATTATGGGCAGTGAATATCTTACCTATGGCGCTGAGAATACAACTGCTGCAACAGCATCCGGTATCATTGACTGGAATGATGATGACCAGGGCGAAAAAGCAGGTAAGACATTAAGCTTACAGATTTATGATAATCTGGGTTACAGCTATACAGTTAAGTATGGACTTCATAACGCAGTAGAAGGAAAAGAAGGAAAAGATTACAGCTTCTATGTAACACTGGATTCCATTACAGATTCATCAGGCAAAAAGCTTGATATCAGTAATGTAACATTTGGTACAGGAAAAACAGCGACGAGCATTGAACTGGACGGAATGAACTATGGTGTGTCAGGTGCAACTGTAAAACAGGCAAAATTGCAGACTCCTATTAAGGTGGGTACAACTACAGTATCTACGATTGCATATGCAGAAATAAAGAATACAACTACCAATACGACAACTACAGTTATTTTGTATCCAGGTAGTGATATAACTGCACAGGCAGGCGGTAAACTTACATTGGATGGTGGTAAAACAATTGATTTGAATGATACTGCGAAGGTTAAGGTATTATTTGATGGTAATGGCAATGTTACAAATGGCAACAATGCATTATTCACAACACTATATGGTGATAAAATCTCACCGACGGATATACAGACGGCAAAGGTCGGTACGGATGGCACATTAACTGTAACCAAGAGGACGGTAACGAATTCTGCAATTCTTAGTTTTTCCGGTAAAGATGGTAAATTCCAGACCAACGGAAGCACCGGCGGTGAAAACGGTGTAACCATGGATCTTACCAGTCTGGGTAAGGCATTTACCAATGTTACCGTAGATTTCTCCAAGGCAGTTGTTACTGACAACAAAGGTAAATCTACAATCAGCCTTGAGAAAGGTGATAAAAATGATAAGAATGCCGGACGTGAGAGTGGTGATCTTCAGGGTGTATCCATTCAGACTAACGGTATGATTTATGCATTATACTCAAACGGACAGAAGAGACTTCTTGGACAGATTGCCGTAACAGAATTTGCCAATGCATCCGGTCTTCAGAAGGAAGGAGATAACCTTTATTCATCCACTAAGAACTCCGGTGATTTCAATGGTATCGGTATTGACATTACAGAGAATGGTGATGCCATGAATACAGGTGTTCTGGAAATGAGTAATGTTGATCTTTCTTCCGAATTTACAGATATGATCACGACACAGAGAGGTTTCCAGGCAAACAGCCGTATCATTACAGTATCAGATACACTTCTTGAAGAGTTGGTTAATCTGAAGCGATAACATTAACTACATAAATCATTGACAACACAGGAATGACATCATAGAGAATAAACAGATTACAAAGGGGTTATGCGAGTCATGACCCCTTTTCTGATAAACTGCACTACAACATTCATCCTGCATTATGGAGAAAGAAAGGAAGCTGCAATATGATAGAGATAACAAAGCTGAACGGAGCCAAAATGCTGGTAAATACCAGCTTGATCGAAACAGTAGAAGAGACACCGGATACTGTGATTACGTTAACTTCCGGTAAAAAAATCATTGTAAAAGAAAGTAGACAAGATGTGAAAAACTTAGTAAAATTAGCAAGAAAAGAAATTTTTGCGTCAGATAAAGAAGATAATTGATATTTTTATGTAAAATATTCAGAAAATTGTTGCAATTTATGTAACCTTACAGTATTATAGTAATAGAGATTAGCAAAGGGACAAGAACTTTGCAGATAAAAGGGGTGTGTAGAAGTGGATATAGCGTCTTTAATTGGTATCGTTGCGTGTCTGGGACTGGTTATGTTCGGTATTGTATCGGGTGATGACGGTATGGCAGCGATAGGATTCTTCGTTGACCCGCCATCCATGCTGATTACTTTCGGTGGTTCATTCATGGCTACTATGGCATCAGTAACGTTGCCGGATTTCATTGGCGGACTGAAAAGCTTTACTTTGATTTTTAAGACAGAGTCAGCCAATATACCTGAAATGATAACCAAGATTATTGATCTGTCCAACGTAGCAAGAAAGGAAGGACTTCTTTCTTTGGAAGAAGCAGCCAGTGATCTGGATGATGCTTTTATGAAAAAAGGTATTCTTCTGATCGTCGATGGTACAGATCCGGAACTGGTCAGAGGTATTCTGGAGACAGAGCTGGTAAGTATTGAAGGAAGACATAAGGATAAAATAGGATTCTGGGAGACTTTGGGTTCTATGGGTCCTGCATGGGGTATGATCGGTACTCTGGTAGGTCTGGTTATTATGTTACAGCATATGACAGATCCTTCTTCCCTTGGACCATCCATGGCAACAGCGTTAATCACAACATTCTATGGTTCCCTGCTTGCAAACTGGATCTGCGGGCCTGTCGGCAATAAATTAAAATCCAAGAATGCGGCTGAAATACAAGCAAAAGAAATTATGATCGAGGGACTTTTGTCTATTCAGGCAGGAGAGAACCCAAGAGTTATTGAAGAAAAATTAAAATCATTTATGTCACCTAAGGACAGACCTACTGCAACGGAAGAAGGAGCTGGAGGTGAAGCTTAATGGCGAAGAAGAAACCTGAAGAAGTAAAGAAGGGCCTTGACGAATGGATGGGTACTTTCTCGGATATGATGACTTTGCTGATGTGCTTCTTCGTTATGCTGTTCGCAATGTCTAATGTAGATGAGGCAAAATTTGATGAAGTGTCACAGTCCTTCCAACAGAACTTCAGCATTTTTAAAGGTGGAGCCAAAGCAATCGGCGACGGAGTTCTGGTCAGCAACGGTGTCAGTCAGTTGAACATGCTGGATGAGTATATTAACAGTACCGGTAAAGTGGCAGACAGTGACACACAGAATACTGAATTCAAAGAAAATGCCCAGGGTGAGATGGATTCCAAGATGCAGGAGCTTGCAGAAGAACTGGGAGCATCCAAGGAAGAAATCAAGGAATTACAGGAATCTATCCAGAATCTCGAAAATGAGAAATTAAAGCTTTCCGAGGAATTGGCAGAAAGAATAGAAGAATCGCTGGCAGAGAATTTTCTGTCAGATCAGGTTGATGTAACATTTGATGCAAATTGTGTTGTTCTGACATTCAACGGAGCCTTCCTATTTGATTCAGGCAAGGCAGATCTCAAGACAGAAGCATTGCCAATGTTAAATAAGATCGGAAAGATATTGAGCAAATATGCGGATGACAACATAGAAATAGAAGGTCATACCGATTCTGTTCCACTGAATGGTGGCAGATATGAAAATAATGATGTATTGAGCAGCTATAGAGCGTTAGCGGTA
>OHBG01000750.1_pt1 | contig 13478 bp, 10 predicted proteins | sample 1577351 | NCBI WGS metagenome assembly OHBG01 (sample SAMEA3879596, study PRJEB24766) | human gut metagenome | biome: human-associated habitat; feature: feces | place: USA | collected 1985/1987 | reverse complement strand
AGATAAATAATTTTATTATAAAAAAGTATCATGAAAACACAAGTGTTTAAATTAGCCTGTTTAATTATCTGTTTATTAACGATAGTTCCCAATTGCCATGCCGGCAGCAAGTGGAAAGCCAAACATGTAGTTTTGATTGGGTTGGACGGCTGGGGTTCCTACAGTGTAGAGAAAGCGAATATTCCCCATATCAAACAATTAATGAATGATGGTTCTTACACACTGACCAAACGCTCTGTACTCCCTTCGTCCAGTGCAGTGAACTGGGCATCTATGTTCATGGGAGCAGGCCCGGAGCTACACGGATACACGACTTGGAATTCAAGCACCCCGGATCTTCCTTCGAAAGAATTAAGTAAAGATGGCATTTTTCCAACTGTATTCCAATTGCTCCGCGAAGCTGACCCGAAAGCTGAAATTGGCACTCTCTACGAATGGATCGGCATCAAATACCTGGTAGATACGCTGGCAGTAAACAAATACAACCAAGGGATTAACTACGAAAAACATCCTACGGAACTATGCGAAACAGCCGTGAAGTATATTAAAGAGAAAAAGCCGGCTTTGACACTTATCGCTTGGGATAATCCGGATCATGTAGGACATAAGGAAGGACATGACACACCGGCTTATTACCAGAAGCTTGAAGAAATAGACGGATACATCGGCAAAGTGATTGACGCGGTGAAAGAAGCCGGAATGCTGGATGAAACGATTTTTATAGTAACATCCGACCATGGCGGAATCAATAAAGGACACGGAGGAAAAACAATGCTGGAAATGCAGACTCCGTTCATCATCTCGGGGAAAAATATCAGGAAAGGGCATGAGATTCAGGCCAGCATGATGCAGTTTGACGTAGCCGCTACCGTGGCTGCCATTTTCAAACTGAAACAGCCACAAGTATGGATCGGAAGGCCTATAATGGAAGTATTTAAGTAAAAAAGAATGCTAACAAGTTAAAGACATAGGATGAAACGAACCAACAGACCATTATTCATTCATAATACAGCAAGAGGGAGAATAAAATTTCTTCTTCTTGCTCTATTTGCTTTTCAAGGCTTACAAGCACAAAAGCTATTCCCCGCTCCTTCTGCGATAGAGACACATAAAGGCACATTCTCTTATGACGAAATTTCGGCTGAGTGTGTACGAACTACTATCTCTAAGTCTCTGCCTGCCATCGGTACAGCATATTCGGATGAAGCATATCAACTGGAAATTACGCCGGATTCTATCTTCATTGATGCCACTTCTGAGAAAGGCGCATTTTATGCCGGCCAGGCCATCAGACAACTGGCACAGCACGAACGGGGCAAAATCCGCTGTTGCCGGATTTACAGTTCGCCACGCTACGCATGGCGCGGATTTATGCTCGATGAAAGCCGCCACTTCTTCGGCAAAGAGAAAGTAAAACAATACCTCGACCTGATGGCGAGGCTCCATCTCAATGTATTCCACTGGCATCTGACAGACGAACCGGGATGGCGCATTGAAATCAAAAAATATCCTAAGCTGACGGAGATAGGAGCCGTCGGTAATTGGCATGATGCCAAAGCAGCTCCGCAGTTCTATACACAGGACGACATCCGGGAGATCGTGGCCTATGCAGCCGAACGCCAGATTATGGTGATTCCGGAGTTCGATATGCCGGGACATGCCACGGCAGTCTGCCGTGCCTATCCGGAGGTATCGGGGGGAGGTGAAGGACGCTGGAAGCATTTCACATTCCATCCTTGCAAAGAAGAAACTTATCGTTTTATCAGCGATGTGCTCGATGAAATAACCGCTCTCTTTCCGGCTCCCTATATCCATATCGGAGGTGACGAAGTGCACTATGGTAACCAGAACTGGTTCACAGATCCGGATATCCAGAACTTCATAAAGGAAAAAGGGCTGGTCAATGAAACCGGACTGGAGCATTACTTCATCCGCCGTGCCGCCGATCTGGTAGCAGCCAAAGGCAAGAAGATGATCGGTTGGGACGAAATAGTGGATGCCGGTATCTCCCCCTCGAAAGCACTGGTGATGTGGTGGCGTCACGACCGCAAGTACCAGTTGCTGAAAGCGCTTGAACAGGGCTATCAGGTAGTGCTGACTCCACGCCGTCCGCTGTATGGCGATTTCGTACAGGATGCCTCACATAAAGTGGGACGCTATTGGGATGGATTCAATCCGTTGCAAGATGTCTACGCTTTTCCCGAACCGGTCAGTCATCTCTTTAAAGGATACGAAAATCAGATACTGGGTATGCAGTTCACACTCTGGACCGAACGGATCGCGGATGCCAAACGACTGGATTTCATGACCTTCCCGCGTTTGATAGCCTTGGCAGAATCGGCATGGACTTCACCCGGCGCAAAAGACTGGAGCCGTTTCTGCATGCGGTTGCCGTCCTTCCTGGACTATCTGAAGGAACAAGGCATCTATTATTTCGATGTGATTCACCCACAAGAAACTCCCGAACCGGGCGGACCGGAGAAAGCGGACGTATTACAAAACGGATAGGGAAATACAGATGATCTCAATAATAACATCATTAATCAATACATAATCAAGAACATATGAAACAGCAGAAATGTAACTATTTTCCCTCCTTATGGCGGAGGGGCCGAGGAAAAGATTTAATCCCCTTTCTTCTCCTACTTCTCTTCTCTCTCTCCCTTCACGCCCAGCGTCAGGATATTCTACTCAACAATAACTGGAATTTCCGTTTCTCGCATCAGGTACAGGGAGACACCCGCAGGGTAGACCTGCCGCACACCTGGAATGCACAAGATGCGCTTGCCGGCAAAACAGACTACAAACGGGGTATCGGGAACTATGAAAAAGCTCTATATGTTCGTCCCGAATGGAAAGGCAAGCGCCTGTTTCTTCGCTTTGAAGGTGTGAACAGTGTAGCCAACGTGTTCATCAACCGCAAACACATTGGCGAACACCGGGGCGGATACGGAGCCTTTATATTCGAAATCACAGACTTAGTGAAATACGGAGAAAAGAACTCCATTCTGGTACGTGCCAATAACGGTGAGCAACTGGACATAATGCCACTCGTAGGCGACTTCAATTTTTACGGGGGAATCTACAGGGATGTACATCTGCTGATTACGGACGAGACTTGCATCTCGCCTCTGGATTATGCTTCACCGGGAGTTTATCTGGTGCAGGAAGCCGTCAGCGCCCAAGAAGCAAAAGTATGTGCCAAAGTGAACCTGTCCAACCGAGCAACCGATGGAGCGGCCGAACTTCGGATCCAAGTGACGGACGGCTCTAAAGTGATTTGCAAAGAAAACCGGAGCATATCGCTGAAACAGGGGACCGATATTCAGGAACAGCTTCCTTTACTGATTCAAAAACCACGTCTTTGGAATGGTTGTGAAGACCCGTTTATGTATCAGGTCACTGTCAGCCTCCACAAGAACGGTAAACAGATCGACAGTGTAACACAGCCATTAGGTCTACGCTATTATCATACCGATCCGGCTCAAGGATTCTTCCTGAATGGCAAGCATTTACCACTTCATGGGGTATGCCGCCATCAGGATCGTGCCGAAGTGGGTAACGCACTCCGTCCCCAGCATCATGAAGAAGATGTGGCACTGATGCGCGAGTCAACGCCATCCGCCTGGCACACTATCCGCAGGCAACTTATATGTACGATTTGATGGACCGGCACGGTATCGTCACTTGGGCTGAGATTCCGTTTGTCGGTCCCGGAGGATATGCGGATAAAGGTTTTGTCAACCAGCTTTCCTTCCGTGAGAATGGCAAACAGCAACTCATCGAACTGATTCGCCAGCACTACAATCATCCCTCTATTTGTTTCTGGGGATTGTTCAACGAACTTAAATACGAAGGTGACAATCCTTCAGACTATATCCGCGAGCTAAACACGCTGGCACATGCCGAAGACAGCACGCGACTCACTACCTGCGCGAGCAACCAAATGGGCGAAATGAACTTCATTACCGACGTGATGGCATGGAACCGTTACGACGGTTGGTATGGAAGTACTCCGAAAACATTGGCAACCTTTCTGGACCGTACACACGAGAAATATCCCGAAATACGTATCGGCATCAGTGAATACGGGGCAGGAGCCAGTGTCTACCACCAGCAGGACTCGCTCAGGCAACCGTCCGCTTCGGGATGGTGGCACCCTGAAAACTGGCAGACCTACTATCATATGGAGAATTGGAAAATCATAGCCGAACGTCCGTTCGTATGGGGTACATTCGTTTGGAACATGTTCGACTTCGGCGCTGCCCATCGTACGGAAGGTGACCGCCCGGGTATCAATGACAAAGGTCTCGTCACCTTCGACCGAAAGGTGAAGAAAGACTCCTACTACTTCTATAAAGCAAACTGGAACAAACAGGAGCCGATGATTTACTTGGCAGAGAAGCGATGCAGGCTTCGCTACCAACCGGAGCAGACTTTCATGGCATTCACCACTGCCCCGGAAGCCGAACTGTTTGTAAACGGTGTCAGTTGTGGCAAACAAAAAGCAGATACTTACTCAACAGTTGTATGGAAAGGTGTCAAACTGAAGGCAGGAGAAAATACCATCCGTGTAACTACTCCGGGGAAAAAGCCACTTACGGACGTAGTGGTAGTGGAATATAAAGAAGACGGATCGCTTCAATGAAACGGATCATCTTAATTATTGTATGGGGATTGCTGGCCGGAGGATGGCCGGCAGTCCCCTGTCTTTGGGCACAGTGCCGGCCAGGAACTGCCGACCGGGATGTCTGGGTAAAGACACTTGTCCGCCTGGCCGATCCGGTACTCAGCAATCTGGCTAACGAAACACTGAAGAAAAGAATGCCATACCAATCGCTTGCCCCCGACCGGCAACGTTTCTCTTATCTGGAAGCAGTAGGACGTACAGTTTGCGGCATGGCTCCATGGCTGGAATTGGGAGCGGACGATACGCCGGAAGGACAGTTACGCAAGAAATACATCGAGCTGACTGTAAAAGGAATCAGCAATGCCGTTAACCCCTCCTCACCCGATTACCTGATTTTCGGAGAACCTTCGCAGCCCTTGGTAGATGCCGCATTCCTGGCAGAAGGATTGCTGCGCGCCCCCAAACAGTTATGGGGTAATCTCTCTGCATCTACCCGCAAGCGGGTAGTGACGGAGTTGAAGCGAAGCCGTGCCATTAAACCCAACGAAAGCAACTGGTTGCTGTTTGCCTCTATCATAGAGGCTGCATTGCAAGAATTCACCGGTGAGTGCGATACGGTACGCCTTAACTACGGAATACGCAAGTTCAGGGATCTTTGGTATAAGGGAGATGCCCAATACGGTGACGGGGCTGACTTCCATCTCGATTATTACAACAGCTTTGTGATTCACCCCATGCTAACTGACATATTAATCGTCATGCAAAAGCACCGGATGCCGGGAGCTGAATTTCTGAAAGTACAGCAGAAACGCTTGGAACGCTATGCCGAACAGCTGGAACGGTTTATTTCACCGGAAGGAACTTATCCGGTAATCGGACGGTCTATCGTGTATCGTACCGGAGTATTTCATGCGTTAGGACAAGCTGCCCTACTACATCTGCTTCCCGAACATATTGCTCCCGCCCAAGTACGTTGTGCAATGACCAAGGTCATTGAAAATCAGTTTCGGTCAGCCGACAATTTTGACGCAAACGGTTGGTTAAGGATAGGTTTCTCCGGTAATCAGATAAGAATGTCGGAAAGCTACATCAATACGGGAAGTACTTATCTGTGTCTGACCGGGTTCTTACCACTGGGATTACCTGCTGACGATGCCTTTTGGTCAGCTCCTCCCGCCGAATGGACCAACTTGAAAGCCTGGTCGGGGAAAGAGGTGCCGGCAGATCATTCATTATAAACCGGCAACCGGACGAAATGGGGTGTGCCGGAACTCGTATTCACCACAGATTACACTGATTTACACAGATAAATATTCAGTAGTTATCAATAGATCAAGTTCGCTCTATGGGACTCTGTATTACTCTGTGGTGAATAATGACACATCCCCATTCAAAAACAGAAAGGTGTAGCTACCACTGCGGATAGCTACACCTTTCTGTTTTTATCTTTACCAGAAGTCCTGACTCTTAGTTAGCACCACCGCCTTGACCACCCTGGCCACCGCCACCTTTCACATCATCATTATTGATACTGCGGGCAGCTTTCTTCACGCTGGCTTTCAACTCACCGATACGATAGCTGAGGCTGACACCAAAGCTACGGCTCGGATAGCGGCTGCTACTCTTAGACAAGAAGTTTTCACCGATAGTAGTGTTGTTGAACGAACGATATTTCTCGAAGATATTGCTAACATAAGCACTTACCGTAAAACGATCTTTGATGAATGAACGGTTCACACTCAGGCTATAGTAATAGTAACCCGATCCCTTACCCTGCAAGCTAATGTAAGGAGTACTTCCTCCGGCATTCAGACTGGCGCGTATTTTCAATGGGAAAGTATGCTGAATGCCGCCATACATAGAAGCGCTCCATCCATAATTATGTAATCCTTGGGCCGGACTCTTAATATCAGCGTAGCTACCATCACCATTCAGATAGATACGAGTATTGGGAGAAGCATTCCAGTTAGCATAAAGGCTCAGACCTGTATTACGGTTCTTACCGATATTTTCGTACGTGCTGTACAATGCACCTTCGGGAGCATGATGTCCTCCGGGGAAGTCCTCACCGCCTTTACCGATCAGACGGCTCACCCGCTCAATACCATTGTTTCCAAATGAGTGACGCAAAGAAACATTCACATTGAACTTCATACTGAACATACTATAGCTCAGATTGAACGAGTGGCTCTTTTCACTTTCCAGATTCGAATTACCCTGGCTGATAAACATCGGGTTACGGTCGTCAAAATAAGGATTCAAGTTCCAGATACCCGGACGCCAGATACGCATGTTGTAACCACCACGCAAGTTCTGTGTCTTACCAATCTTAATACCCATCGTAACAGATGGAACAAAATCATTATAGTTGGTGCTGAAATCCGCTTCCGGACCGATAGCTCCAGCCAAATATTTTACATCCTGAGCGGTATATTCATAACGTACTCCCGGTTTAAAAGAGAAGCCCTTATAACGAAGAGTGTATCCTAAATAAGCAGCAAGAATGTCGTTCATATGCTTGTACTTACTGCTACGGTCGTTGTTGTATTCATAATCGTCGGTTGCCCCTTTAGCTTCGAACAACTTATTATCACTTAAATTATTACGGATAATATATTTGCCACCTACTTCTATCGTATGTAACTTTCCGATAGGGGTGGTGTAGTCCACCTGGAAGGTATGTTCAGTAGTATTCGTTTTTCCATCCGAGTGAGAGTTGTTTAATAAGAACTTCTCAATGATTTCCAATTCAAAAGGATCCTTTATATCTCTATACTTAGTGTAGTAATCCGAATTCTGGGGTTGAGTACTGATCTTGTAGGAAAGAGTAATCATACGGTCCTTATTCTTTTTAGACGTACGCTGGTAGTCGACATTACCCCGCATCGAATACCACGAACCGCTTCCATCACTCAGAGAGCCATATTGATAAGCCAACACATCTCTGTTTGCATTCCACATCGTAGTCAGTCCGTCACTGTTATTATCATTACTACCTCCATACATACCGAAAGAAGCAGTCAGCAGGCGTAATGTATCAATTTCGTAACTGGCTTCCAGATTACCGTACTGGAAACTACCGTCATAATCGGAAGTACTGTTTGATTCCAGATATTTCTGATCTTCCGAGTCGAAGTTTTCACGGAAACTATTTGAGTAGCTCTTCGGAGTTGTATTATAATTGTAGTTATAGTTACCGGTCAGAGTCAGTTTACCCGACTTAATAGTGGCATATCCGCCCGCACCGGCACCACGGTTACTGCCACTGGCACGGAAAGTAGCGGTATACCCTTCAAAGCCACCGCCTACAGTAACGATATTCAGGATACCGCCTACACCTTCTGCATCATATTTAGCTCCCGGAGAAGTGATTACCTCGATATGCTTAATTGTATTAGCAGGCATACTTTTGAGCACATCTTTCGGATTATTGCTCATCATGTTATTCGGCTTACCGTTTACATGGATTTTAAAACTGCTGCTGCCATTCACCTTAATGTTGTCTTCACCGTCCACTGTAACCAACGGGACTTTACGAAGCATTTCCATCACTGTGTTGGTCTTTGAGTCCGGGTCGTCCTCAATGTTATATTCAATCTTGTCCACATCCACCTTTACCAATGGTTTCTGGGCAACGATCTCTATGCCTTTCAGTTCGTTAGTAGCCTCAGCCATATTCAATTGTCCGAGGTCAATTACTTTATCTCCTGCCTTTACGGTGAAGTCTTTCACCAATGTCACTTTACCTACAGATGAAAAAGTAGCGACATAGTTTCCGGGAGCGACAGTCAATTTTTCCTGGAATTTACCATTCAAGTCAGTTACGGCCATTTTCAAGGCTTTTTGGGGAGCACTCTTTTTCACGATTTTGATCGTAGCATAAGGTTCTCCCTCTTGCGTCAGCGAGTCAAGAAGCACGCCTTTCAATGTATAAGATGGAGCTGCTGTACGTTGCTGGGTTTGCTGAGGTTTCTGCTGTTGAGCATACATCATGCCGGATGTTATAAACATCAACAGCAATAATAGTAGTAGTTTGTTTCTCATGTGAAGTTATGTTTTAGTTTATAGTCTATCAGACGCAAAATCATAGTATTTGTTACAGATTGGCAACGAAAATATCGACTTTATATTCGTTTACGAAACCCTCGGAGTTAAGAAAGGTGAAATAGGGCGATTTTTATTCTTTTTTATCAGAAGTTGTTCGATAACGCACATTAAATCAGATAAAAGAAAAAAAGTACGACAACATTTGCCGCAATCACACAGCCGAAACCGCCTAATATCCATGAGCGCAACTTACTCTGTTTACCCGAAAAGAAAAGTGCATAACACATATTCACCACAATATTGCTGATAATGGCCTGCATGGTACAAGCCATCACAACAGTGGCCGCCACACTCCCGGTTCCCTGCAATAAGTTCAGGATGAAAGGAGTGATATCACTGAATCCGGACACAAACGATAATAAGTTCAATCCTCCGGTACCGGCATAAATCAATGTGTAATGTGTCAACACAGTAAAGATAACGAATAGTCCGGCAAAAATCAGTGCTACTTTGAACTCCAAAGGGTTACTGCTGTCATCCTCTTCTTCCACAAGATCAGCACCAGGCGTCCGTTTCCGCCGGCAGTGGATAAACCAGGCAACGCCGGCTGCAACAGCAGCCATAATCAAAAGATAAGGATAGATAGAGGCAAAGATGGTGGAACTGAAAATAAGAATTAAAATCATAAAACGCAGAAACATCATACTCACAGCCAACAGCATGGCAGCAACGTATTCGGGTGCTTCCTGCGAGTGGATATTCCTGCTTTTACGCGCCAATACTGAAATAGTGGCCGTACTGCTATACAATCCACCGATGATACCGGAAACCAATACTCCCGATTCACGAAAGACATATCGCTTCAACAGATAAGAAAGGTAAGAAATGCCCGAGACAACTACTGTAGCCAGCCAAATGGTATAGGGGGTCAGGTTGATATCCGGAATGATATTCTCATTGGGCAGCATGGGGAGAATAATTCCACTGATAGCCAAAAATTTGGCAAGTGTGATCATTTCATCGTTTTTCATTCGCTGTGCAATCTCCGTAAAGGTATGCTTCAATTCAGTGAACAATAAAACGGTTACAATCACCATGACATAAAACCAGGAAGGCTGTGTAGAAACAATAGGAGCAATACAATAAGTGATCAGCGCAATGATGATGGTCGTCACCCCGAATACGTGAAACTGGGTTTGTTTTACATAATAGTTCAATCCCAGAAGCATACCGAGTATCAACCCGCCTCCCATAAAGAGCCGCATCTCTTCTGGATCGAGGATATACAAAAGGTACCCTAACATTCCAATAAACGTAAAGGTGCGGTCCGTACCGAAAAGAGTGGTTTCTCCTTCACGCTTCAGACTGATCTTGCGTTGCGAGAGTCCTATTAAAAGTGAAAACAAGGTGACCAGAATAAAGGTCACCAGCTTTTCCGGCAAGTAGTTGTACAGTTGTTCCATATATCTTTATTCTTGAGCCCGTAACTAAAGAAACAAATATACGGATTATTTGTTAGCTACGGCCAGGTAGTATACGGTTTTTTCATTAACTGGGAATTATAGTAGCGAACATCCCCAGTTACCTCTTCCCCGATAAAGTCAGGTTTTACAAACATTTCATCCTCTGCCCCCAATTCAACCTCAGCTACTACAAGTCCTTCATTCTCACCGTAGAATTCATCTATTTCGAATACGTGTTCCCCGCTACGAACCAGGTATCGGGTTTTATCGATCACTCCCGGTTCACAAAGTTTCATCAGTTCCTCTGCCTCAATAAGCGGCAGTTCTTTCTCCCACTCATAGCGGCTCAACCCCGAGGCATCGGAGGCTCCTTTAATAGTCAGGTAACCTTTCCCATCGCGGATACGTACCCGGACCGTTCTTCCACGGGCACTGCTGATATATCCCTGAACAATGCGACTCTGCGCAAAAGCCTGTGATTTATAGTCTCCTTTAACGAGAAACTTACGTTCTATCTCTTGTGGCATATTTAAAAATTCAATTGTATACGGAGTCCCAGAATGCCATATGCATTCCCCCCCTTCCCCAACGATTCGTCTACTTCCTCGGGTTTGTAAGCAATCTCTCCGTTCGATTTATACCCCACCGCTGCCTGTCCGAAGGCATTGGCATATTTATCATTATCTACATACGAATAGTTAATCTGAAATTTAAGATTCCGGGTAGCATAATAATTCACCCCAAACGTCCATCCGTTGGCCGATCCGCCCATCACCTCTGTTCCGTTCAGGTCGATACGGTCAAAACGGGCTGCCAGTTCTATGTCGCCCCAACTACGCCCAAACGACGGCTGTGAAAAAGCGCCACGTGATTTACTATACCGCTGCTGTCCGCCAAACAGCAGATAAGCAGCCTGTACATAGAAACCATTGAACTTCTCCGTCGCTAATCCTTCCATACGCACTGTGTTGTTCATAATGTATTCTCCCTGAAAACGAAACCCTCTGTAGAATCCGGCCAACTCGGCACCCGCCAGCCAGTCGTGACTGACCGAGGCAATAGGCGACGTATCCAGAAACTTGATTTTATTGATATAAGACAGCGACCTTGTACTGTATCTCACCGTATTTGGCATCAGTGAACCAACCGTAGTCTTCGGAGTGCGATAAGATGCAGCAATTCCCAGATGAAAGCCTTTCACTTTATCTGCCGAAACAGGTTGCCAAACCGCACGGGCAGTCACCGATATTCCTTCATCTTCTCCGGCTTTGTTGTTACTTTCAGAATAATCTTTTTCTTTATTACCTTCAATTCGCTTGAAATGTACACCTGCTACCCCCAGGAACTGGTCATGTTCCCAAGTTCCCTGTACGCCAATATGATATTCAGGAGCAAATGCCGATACCACATTCGCTTTCTCCATAAACCATAAATCGCCCGAAGAAGTCATTGCAGCCATCCCAAAACTCTCTTTAAAATTACCTGCCCTAAAGTAGAGCCCGTTGGGAAAAGCATATTTAATGAAACAGTCTTTTAACGAAAATCCGCCATCGGTCAGATCCATCTCTATTTTACCGGATAATCTTTTACCAAATGCAGCAGTGGCACCTAAACGTACACGCCTAAATCCGACACCATTGCCTATGGGCTGGTAATCCTCTCCAAAAAACACCGCTCCATCTGCCTGGATACGGCCATTGAAAGTCAGTTTAAACTTATTGTCCTCCGAACTGAAGGTTAATGATTCTTTCTTCACCTCAGGAAGAAAAGATTTAGACTCCTGGGCAGAAACCATCCCCAGACAAGTAATTGAGAAGATAGAAAAAATAGTAATCAGTTGCTTGTTCATCCGTCTTTTTAGTGATTTGCGATTAATTGGCAGTGATTAGCAGCTAATAACCGGTGATTAGTACAATTCATCTATACGGTACTAATCACTAATTGTCAGTCACTAATCACTCACTCTTAGCCCAAAAGAGAAAAACCGATAATCATAGCCAATGCCAGAATGACCAGCGAGACAAAAACTACCTTAACAACCTTTTTGGCTTGTTCTTCTTCTTTCTTGCTGTGTGTTACTTTTTTCTTATTCTTACTCATAATCGTTAGCTTTAAAGTTCAACGCTAACAAAGTAAGAACAAATCTTTTAACCAGCCAAAAATATGGAGAATAAAATGATGAGCAAAGAAAGGAAATAAAAAAAACATCCTCCGGGGCAGAAAACCCCGGAGGATGTTACAATTCTGTTATGTTTAAGCCTCTTCGGACGAAAATTCCATCAGATAAGCCTTGATAAAGCCTTCTATTTTACCATCCATCACTCCGTTTACATCAGAGGTCTGGAAGTTGGTACGATGGTCTTTTACACGACGGTCATCAAATACATAGCTTCGTATCTGCGACCCCCATTCGATTTTTTTCTTACCGGCTTCCACTTTGGCCTGTTCGGCCATGCGGTGCTGCAATTCTTTATCGTAAAGAATAGAGCGCAACTGACGCATCGCATTCTCCCGGTTCTTAGGCTGGTCACGGGTTTCGGTATTTTCAATCAGGATTTCCTCTTCCTCTCCGGTATAAGGGTCCTTGTACTGATAACGCAAACGAACGCCGGATTCCACTTTATTTACGTTCTGTCCACCGGCACCTCCCGAACGGAAAGTATCCCAAGAGATACAGGCCGGCAAAATATTCACTTCAATGCTATCGTCCACCAACGGAGTGACAAACACGGAAGCAAAAGAAGTCATGCGCTTACCCTGCGCATTGTAAGGGGAAACACGAACCAAACGGTGTACACCGTTTTCACCTTTCAGATATCCATAAGCATAGTCGCCTTCGATCTGGATGGTACAGGTTTTAATACCCGCTTCATCACCTTCCTGCAAGTTGGCCATGGTTGCTTTATAACCATTGGTCTCGGCATAACGAAGATACATACGCATCAGCATCGATGCCCAGTCCTGACTCTCTGTGCCACCGGCACCGGAGTTAATCTTCAGCACGCAACTCATCTGGTCGGCTTCATCACGAAGCATATTCTGCAACTCCAGGTTTTCCACATGTTCCAGAGCCTTTGCATACGCCTCGTCCACCTCCTGCTCGGTGACCAGTTCGTCTTTATAAAAATCGAAAGCCAGCTCCAGTTCGTCTGCCAGTGTTTTGACTTCGTTGTAACCGTCAATCCACTTCTGTAATCCTTTCACCAGTTTCATTTGTGCTTCGGCCTTCTTCTGGTCATCCCAGAATCCCGGAGCCTGTGTTCTCAATTGTTCTTCTTCGACCTGAATTTTCTTCCCGTCGATGTCAAAGATACCTCCTCAGCGCATCAGTGCGCTCT
>OHBG01000724.1_pt1 | contig 14083 bp, 19 predicted proteins | sample 1577351 | NCBI WGS metagenome assembly OHBG01 (sample SAMEA3879596, study PRJEB24766) | human gut metagenome | biome: human-associated habitat; feature: feces | place: USA | collected 1985/1987 | reverse complement strand
TTTCAGGCACGGAAAACGGTTTTGTAGCATACAAAACACACCTTGCTATTTTCTGGCGAAAATCGAAATCCGTCACGGACGGATTGGGGTTAGCGTGAAACGGTAAGCCCTGCCATTAACCAGCCCTGTTTTACCCCTCTGCCCCCAGCGGTTCGTTACTCCGCTGCAAAGTAACGGTGATTTATAATGCTGTAAAATAGGTGGTTGGTGGACAAATCGGGACAGCGCAGGACAAAACGGGACAAGGTTTTCAGGGGACGTTTTTTCTCCCTTTTTTTGCATCGGATTTCAAGATTGAAAGCAAGATTGAAAGAAATATTCCAATCAGGAAAGAATGATTGAAAGCATGATTGCAGGATTTCAATATTCCAAGAAAGAATGAAAGCTGGAAAACAAGATTGAAATAAAACAGTCTTTCAATATTTCAAGATTGCAATATGGAAAGAATGATTGAAAGCAATAAATAAATCTATCTATCAACCAATAATGAACGAAAGCAATATGGAAAACGAGAAAACACCCCTTTATGTCGCCTTTTCCACCCAAAAGGGCGGGGTCGGCAAAACCACCTTTACCGTGCTGGCGGCGAGTTACCTCTATTACCTCAAAGGCTACGATGTGGCGGTGGTCGATTGCGACTACCCGCAACACTCCATTGCCGGGATGCGCAAGCGGGATGCCGAGCAGGTCGGGGCGGATGAAGATTACAAGCGCATGGCGTATGAACAGTTCACCCGGCTGGGGAAGAAAGCCTACCCGGTGCTGTGCAGTTCGCCCGAAAAGGCGATTGCAACGGCTGACGGGTATATAGCCGCCGGACACGTGCCCGATATTGTTTTTTTCGACCTGCCCGGCACGGTGAACAGCGAGGGCGTGATAAACTCCCTTGCGGGCATGGACTACATCTTCACCCCCATTTCCGCCGACAAGGTGGTGCTGGAAAGCAGCCTGTCGTTCGCAATGGCTATCCAAAAGCTATTGGTGAAGAATGAAGCCTGCCGACTTGCCGGGCTGTACCTCTTTTGGAACATGGTGGACGGGCGGGAGAAAACAGACCTTTACACCGCCTATGACAAAACCATTAAGGAACTGGAACTACCGCTAATGAAAACCTTTATCCCCGATACCAAACGCTACAAAAAGGAACTGGTAGCAGATAAGAAAGCGGTGTTCCGCTCCACGCTCTTTCCCGCCAGCCGCCCGCTGGTAAGGGGAAGCAACTTGGAAGAACTGATAACCGAAATAGTGTACTACATCAAATTAAAATGATATGGCAAAGCAAAGCGGCGGGATGCCGAAGATAGACGAGGATTTCATGAAAGAACTTATCTCGCAGGGCGTGCCTGCCAAGCGGGAGAACCAGCCGGATGACGCACCGCAGCCCGGCGGCGAAACGGAAACCGCCCATGAGGGACGGCAGAGGGAAACGGTGCAAGTGGAGAAACCGACACCCCGCAAGCGCAAGGGTGGTTCGGGTGACTACCGGGAAACCTACTTTCAGAAAGTGGAACTGGCAGACCGACAGCCCTTGTACGTGAGCCGAACCACCCACGAGAAGCTGATGCGTATCGTGACGGTGATAGGCGGGCGCAAGGTGACGGTAAGCAGCTACGTGGAAAACATTCTGCTGCGCCACTTCGAGCAGTACCAAGACGAGATAAACACCCTGTACGAAAGCCACTTCCAAAAGCCTGTCTGATTATGGTAATCTATTGCATACTTACCGGGCTGGCGGTGTACTATATCGCCCTGTGGCTGTGGTATCGCTACACGGACAGCCGGACATCAACGAGCAAAGCGGATGATGTGTCACTTCCACAAAATAAGGTTTCAAGTTACACGCTGGTAGGTGAAAGCCGATACAAGAGTGGACAAATCGGGACAGCGCAGGACAAATCGGGACACCTCCCGCAAACTGCTGGAAATGATACTATTTTTGCGCCGCAAACTGGCGAACAGTCGGAAGAAAACATTTCGGAAGCAACACCCGAAGCGGAAGAAACGCCCGGTTACGAGAATGACGAACCCGACTACGAGGACGAGGAAATAGCCGGGTACATGGACGGTGACGATGATACCGGACGAGCTACGGGCGTGAGCTTTGACGAACTGGGCAAAGCGGTACGCACGGCGAACGCCGACAACCCCACCGAAGCGGAACAGCGGCAAGCAGCCGGGACGCTGGAAAGGATTGAGGGAACGAACCTTTACGATGCGGTGGTGGAGAACATCAACGGCGGGCTGGCAAAGGTGGCGGAACTGCTGGGACGCAACGAAGCGGAACTGGCTACGGTTGCTCCTGCCGAAGCTGGCGGTACAAGCAAGGAACACGAAGCGTTCGACATGAACGATTTCCTATAATATAATTAATGTGTAACAATATGAAGAAACGTGACTACGGTTGATTGGCAACCTAAAACCAACAGACGGCATCCGTGCCGAACCACTAAAATTTCAAATTATTCACCAGCCGGGAAAGGCGGACTTCCCACCCGCCGCCCGGCATTAAAAACAAATCACAATGAGAAAGAGAATCTTTTTGTCGGCGGCTATCCTTGCCGCTGCGGTAAGTGCCTACGCACAGGGCAACGGGCAGGCGGGCATCACCGAAGCCACGAACCTAATCACCGGGTATTTCGACCCCGGAACAAAATTAGTGTACGCAATCGGGGCGGTCTGCGGCTTGATTGGCGGGGTAAAAGTATATAACAAGTTTTCAAGCGGCGACCCCGACACCTCAAAGACTGCCGCCAGTTGGTTCGGGGCGTGTATCTTCCTGATTGTCGCCGCCACTATCCTGCGGTCGTTCTTCCTATAAAACAGCGGCTATGTCTGAATATCCGGTAAACAGGGGTATCGGAAAGCCGGTGGAGTTCAAGGGGCTGAAAAGCCAGTACCTTTTCATTTTTGCAGGCGGCTTGCTTGCCGTCTTCGTGGTGTTCATCGTCCTGTTCATGGCAGGCGTGAACCAGTGGCTATGTATCGGTTTCATCGTGTCGGCTTCGCTGCTGCTCGTGTGGCAGACGTTCCGGCTCAACGCCAAGTACGGCACGCACGGGCTGATGAAAGCAGCCGCACGCAAAAGACACCCACGCTTCATTATCAGCCGAAAGGCGATACCCCGGCTGTTCAACTACAAAAGAAGAAAGGAAGAAAGAACATGAGGAATACATTAAAGGCTACCACGCTGGAAAGGAAATTTCCACTTTTGGCGGTGGAGAACGGCTGCATCATTTCAAAGGATGCCGACATCACGGTGGCTTTCCGGGTGGAACTGCCCGAACTGTTCACCGTCACCAGTGCCGAGTACGAAGCCATACATTCGGCATGGTACAAGGCAATCAAGGTGCTGCCCGACTACTCCATAGTACACAAGCAGGACTTCTTCATCAAGGAGAACTACCAGCCCGACACCGAAAGGGACGAGCTTAGCTTTTTAAGCCGCTCCTTTGAACGGCATTTCAATGAACGCCCTTTCCTGAACCATTACTGCTACCTGTTCCTGACGAAAACGACAAGGGAGAGAAGCCGCCGACAGAGCGACTTCTCCACCCTCTGCCGGGGCAGGATTGTACCGCAGGAGATAGCCGACAAGGAAGCGGCGGCAAAGTTCATCGAAGCGGTCGGGCAGTTTGAAAGGATAATGAACGACAGCGGTTTTGTCTCGCTTACCCGGCTGGCGGCATCGGAAATCACCGGGCAGGACGGAAAGGCGGGCATCATCGAGAAATACTTCTCGCTCTCGCAAACCGACACTACTTGCCTGAAAGACATCGGGCTGTACCCGGAAGAAATGCGTGTCGGGGACGATATACTGTGCCTGCACACGCTTTCGGACGTGGAAGATTTGCCCGGCAAGGTCGGGACAGATACACGGTTTGAAAAGCTGTCCACCGATAGAAGCGATTGCAGGTTAAGTTTTGCCGCCCCGGTGGGCGTGCTGTTGTCGTGTAACCACGTCTATAACCAGTTCATCTTCATAGACGACCACGCCGAGAACCTGAAGAACTTCGAGCAGACCGCCCGGAATATGCAATCGCTCTCCCGTTACTCCCGTGCCAACCAAGTGAACAAGGAGTGGATAGACGAGTACCTGAACGAAGCCCACAGCAAGGGGCTTGTATCGGTACGCTGCCACTGCAACGTCATGGCATGGAGCGATGACCGGGACGAACTCAAACGCATACGCAACGATGTGGGAAGCCAGCTTGCCTTAATGGAGTGCAAGCCACGCCACAACACGGTCGATGCGCCCACGCTCTTTTGGGCGGGCATACCCGGTAACGAAGCCGACTTCCCCGCAGAGGAAAGTTTCTACACATTTTTGGGGCAGGCTCTCTGCCTGTTCGTGGAAGAAACGAACTACAAGAGTTCGCTTTCCCCGTTCGGTATCAAAATGGTGGACAGGGTGAGCGGTCGCCCGCTGCACATCGACATATCGGATTTGCCCATGAAGAAAGGTATCACGACCAACCGCAACAAGTTTATACTTGGGCCGAGCGGTAGCGGGAAGTCTTTCTTCACCAACCACATGGTGCGTCAGTATTACGAGCAGGGTGCGCACGTGCTGCTGGTCGATACGGGTAACAGTTACTTGGGGCTATCCCAACTTATCCACAACCGCACGCACGGCGAGGACGGGATTTATTTCACCTACACCAACGAGAACCCGATAGCGTTCAACCCGTTCTATGTCGAGGACGGGGTATTTGACATCGAGAAGAAAGAGAGTATCAAGACCCTTATACTCACCCTGTGGAAGCGGGACGATGAAGCCCCCAAACGGTCGGAAGAAGTGGCGTTGTCCAATGCGGTAAGTGCCTATATCGAACTGATAGGCAAAGACCGTTCGGTAACGCCCTGCTTCAACACGTTCTACGAGTTTGTCCGGGATGATTACCGACAGCGGCTTACCGAAAAGAACGTCCGGGAAAAGGATTTTGACATCGACAACTTTCTGAACGTGCTTGAACCGTACTATCGTGGCGGTGAATACGACTACCTGCTGAACTCCGACAAGGAGCTGGATTTGCTACATAAACGCTTCATTGTCTTTGAATTGGATAACATCAAAGACCACAAGATTTTATTCCCGATAACGACTATCATCATCATGGAAGCGTTCATCAACAAGATGCGCAAGTTAAAGGGAATAAGGAAGTTAATACTAATCGAGGAAGCGTGGAAAGCGATTGCATCGGCGAACATGGCGGACTACATAAAATATCTGTACAAAACCGTCAGGAAGTATTTCGGGGAAGCGATTGTGGTAACGCAGGAAGTGGAAGATATTATTTCCTCGCCCATAGTGAAAGAGAGTATCATCAACAACTCGGACTGCAAAATCCTGTTAGACCAAAGAAAATATCTGAACAAGTTCGACAGCATACAAAACCTGCTGGGACTGACCGACAAGGAGCGTTCGCAGATATTGTCTATCAACATGGCGAACCACCCCGGACGGAAGTACAAGGAAGTTTTCTTCTCGCTGGGCGGCACACAATCGGCGGTGTACGCTACCGAAGTTTCATTGGAAGAATATTACACGTTCACGACAGAGGAAAGCGAGAAAATGGAACTGTTCGCCCTTGCCGACAAGCTGGGCGGCAACCTTGAACTGGCTATCAAGCGGCTTGCAGAAAGCAAACGTAATCCCCAATCATCAACAACTTAAAAATCAGGAACATGAAACGGATAAACAAACTGTTTCCCTTGTTGCTGTGCGCCTGCCTGTCATTGGCTGGCTGTACTGGCAGCGGGGAAAAACAACTGGAAAAGATGCGTGGCGAATGGGTACACGTCAAGGGACACCCGGCTTTCAAGCTCTCGGAAACGGGCGGCAGATATACCGTCACCCGGAAAGCGAATGTCAGGGGCAAGGTACTGGAAACCGCCTATCAAGTGTCGGAACGGGACGGAAAGCTGTTTATAGAAACAGGCTTTGCCATACTGCTGACGTATGACAAGGGACGTGACCGGATAACCCTTTCTCCCGGTGGCGAATACGAACGAGTTACAAAACCTAAAAACAGAAAAAGATGAAGAAAACAATTCTCCTTATGGCGGTATGCCTTTGCTTCATCGGCAAGGCATCCGCCCAGTGGGTGGTGTCAGACCCCGGCAACTTGGCACAGGGTATCATCAACACCACCAAGCAGATAGTGCAGACCTCTACCACAGCCAAGAACACGCTGGACGGCTTCATGGAAGCGCAGAAGATTTTCCAGCAGGGTAAAAAATATTACGATGCGCTCAAAGCGGTACACGATGTTGTCAAGGGCGGCATCAAGGTGAAGAAGTCCATTGAACTGGTGGCGGAAATATCCGAAATCTACGTGCGCAACTTCCAAAGTATGCTGGCAGACCCGAATTTCACGCCTGACGAACTATCGGCAATATCGTTCGGCTATGCCAAACTGATGTCGGAAAGCTCGGACGTGTTGCAGGACTTGAAAAATGTAGTGAACATCACGGGTATGTCGCTGACGGATGCCGAACGGCTGGCAATCATCGACAACGCTTATCGAAGTTTGCTCAACTACCGCAACCTTGTGAACTACTACACCCGCAAGAACATATCCGTGTCCTACCTGCGGGCAAAGAAGAAGAACGACACCGACCGGGTTCTGGCTCTCTACGGTTCGGCGGATGAACGCTATTGGTAACATATAATATGGTATGCCTATGTTATTAGCAGCGGTGGATTTTGACAACCTGCACCAAGTGTTGCGGGTGCTGTACGATGAAATGATGCCCTTGTGCAGCAACATGACAGGGGTAGCCAAAGGGATAGCCGGGCTGGGAGCTTTGTTCTATGTAGCCGCCAAAGTGTGGCAGTCGCTCGCACGTGCCGAACCCATAGACGTGTACCCGCTACTCCGTCCCTTTGCGCTGGGGCTGTGTATCATGTTCTTTCCCACGTTCGTGTTGGGGACTATCAACACGGTATTGTCGCCAGTGGTGAAAGGGTGCAACCAGCTTATGGAAACGCAGACTTTCGACATGAACGAGTACCGGGCGCAGAAAGACCGACTGGAATATGAAGCCCTGATGCGAAGCCCCGAAACGGCTTACCTCGCATCGGACGAGGAATTTGACAGACAACTGGAAGAACTGGGCTGGTCGCCCTCCGACATGGTGACTATGACGGGTATGTACATGGACAGGGCGGCGTACAATATAAAGAAGTCCGTCCGGGACTGGTTCAGGGAACTGTTGGAAATGCTCTTTCAGGCGGCGGGGCTGATTATAGACACGCTGCGCACGTTCTTCCTGATTGTGCTTTCGATACTGGGACCGCTGGCGTTTGCGATTTCCGTCTATGACGGTTTCCAAAGCACGCTGACCCAGTGGATTTCACGCTATATCTCCATTTACCTGTGGTTACCCGTGTCTGACTTGTTCAGCAGTGTGCTGGCTCGCATACAAACGCTGATGCTCCAAAAGGACATTCAGGAACTTTCAGACCCGAATTTCATTCCTGACGGGAGCAGCACCGTGTATGTAATCTTTATGATTATCGGCATCGTGGGCTACTTCACCATTCCAACGGTGGCAAGCTGGATTGTGTCGGCTGGCGGCACGTCTGCCTATAACCGCAACGTGGCACGGGCGGGGTCAATCGCCGGGGCTGCGGTCGGTGCGGCAAGCGGGAAAGTAACCGGGAAACTACTCAAATAACCAACATCAAAATTTAGTATATGGAATTTAAATCATTAACGAACATCGAAACGAGTTTCCGGCAAATCCGGCTCTTTGCGCTGGTATTCATCTGCCTGTGCGCACTGGTGACGGGCTTTGCCGTGTGGAACTCGTACAGCTTCGCCGAGAAGCAGCGGCAGAAGATATACGTCCTCGACAACGGCAAAAGCCTGATGCTGGCACTCTCGCAGGACATGGCACAGAACAGACCCGTGGAAGCAAAATCGCACGTGCGGCGTTTTCATGAGCTTTTCTTCACGCTCTCACCCGACAAGGGGGCTATCGAAAGTAATATCAAACGCTCGCTGTTCCTTGCCGACAAGACCGCTTTCAACTATTACAAGGACTTGGCGGAAAAGGGCTACTACAACCGGGTGATTTCGGGGAACGTCACGCAGACGGTGGAGATTGACAGCGTGAAGTGCGACTTCGACCAGTACCCCTACAAGGTGAACACCTACGCCCGCCAGTTGATTGTCCGGGAAAGTAGCCTGACGGTGCGAAGCCTCGTGACCTCGTGCCGCCTGCTCAACGCCACACGCAGCGACAACAACCCGCACGGCTTCATCATCGAAGCGTTCACCATTACCGAGAACAAGGATTTGCAAACCGTCAAGAGGTAGCCTTATGGAGAGAAAACGAAACTACATCGAAAAGGTGCAGGACTGGGCGGACGACTGCCTGCGCCGAATGTGCGGACGGATTACGCCGGGCAAAAGGCTGGCGGTTATCCTCGTGATGTTCTTCTTTTTCGGCGGCTTGTCTATCTACATCACCGTTTCATCAATCTACAATATCGGGAAACGGGACGGCAGGCGGCTGCAAATAGAACATATCAAACAACTGCCATTGCAAGGCAATGCCACAATCAACAGTATCAACCCCTTAAACAGACCGGAATATGGAAGAAGTACAGAAGAATGAGAACGGCACGACCGTACCGCAGGCGGACGGGAAGCCGAAAAAGGAAGATAAACCCAAACGGGAACTTACCCCGCAGCAGGTGCAGCAGCGCAGGAAAATGATAGTCTTCCCGCTGATGTTCCTTGCCTTTGCCGGGTGCATGTACCTGATATTCGCCCCCTCCGGCAAAGAGGACGTGAACGTGGAGAGCGTGGGCGGCTTCAACGCCGACATACCCCTGCCCGCAGAGGACGGGATTATAGCCGACAAGCAAAAGGCTTACGAGCAGGCGATGATAAGCCGCAAACAGCAGGACAAGATACAATCCTTGCAGGACTTCGGTTTCACGGGGGACGATGAAACGGAAGAACCGCAAGCGGAAATCGACCTGATGCCGGAAGAAGATGCGCAGCCACAAAGGGGCGGCGGTGCTTCTTCGGCATACGCTTACCGGGACATCAACCGCCAGTTAAGCACGTTCTACGAAACGCCCCCTGTGGACGAGGAAAAAGAGGACTTGAAGCGGCAGGTGGCGGAACTGACCGACAGACTGCAACAGCAGCAGAACGCCACACCTACGGCTGACGACCAAATGGCACTCTTGGAAAAGTCCTACGAGCTGGCGGCAAAATACATGAATGACGGCGGGCAGAACGGGCAAACGGCACAAGTGCCTGTTGCCGGGACTGTCACCCAAATGCCGCAAGCCCAGCCCGTGCAGGCAATCCGGGAAACAACCGTATCGGGATTGCAGCAGCCCGTGAGCGATGCCGACTTCATCCGGGCTTATAGCCAGCCACGAAACTACGGCTTCAACACGGCGGTAGGCACGGGCTACGCTATGGGAAAGAACACGGTAGCCGCCTGTATCCACCAAGACCAAACGCTGATGGACGGGCAGGCGGTGAAACTCCGGCTGCTTGAACCCATGCAGGCGGGGAACATAGTCGTGCCAAAGAATACCCTTGTAGCGGGTACGGCAAAGGTGCAGGGCGAACGGCTCGACATAGTGGTGTCTTCGATTGAGTACGCTGGCAACATCATCCCGGTGGAACTCGCCGTGTTCGACACGGACGGGCAAAAGGGGCTGTCCGTCCCGTCCTCTATGGAGCAGGAAGCGTTCAACGAAGCTATGGCGAATATCGGAAGCGGGCTGGGTACAAGCATTTCCTTTGCCCAAAGTGCCGGGCAGCAGGTGGCTATGGACGTGACAAGGGGCTTGCTGCAAGGAACGTCCGGCTATCTTGCGAAAAAGTTCAGGACTGTAAAAGTAAAACTGAAAGCCGGCTATAAAGTCATGCTTTACGCCAAACAACAATAACCATTTTATCAACCACTAAAATTTCAATTAACAATGAAACAGATTTTTGTATTGTTCGCCCTCTTGCTGGGCGTGTGTGCGGCAAACGCACAGGAAACCGACACCGTGAAGTATGCGGCTGGTAACGACCTGTACCGGGGGATTACCCGGAAACTCCCGTACCGACAAATGGTAACGCCCTACGGCGTGGAAGTGACCTTTGCCAAGACGGTGCATATCATCTTCCCCGCCGCCGTCCGCTATATCGATTTGGGAAGCAACCACATCATAGCGGGCAAGGCGGACGGTGCGGAGAACGTAATCAGGGTAAAAGCCACGACAGAGGGCTTTCCGGGCGAAACGAACTTCTCCGTCATTTGCGAGGACGGCAGTTTCTTTTCATTTAATGCCAAATATGCCCGTGAACCAGAAATGCTCAATATCGAAATGAAAGACTTCTTGGAAAATGAAGATACGTCCGATTTCTCGCATACCCGCATGAACATCTATTTCCGGGAATTAGGCAATGAAAGCCCGCTGTTGGTGAAACTGATAATGCGGAGCATCTACAAGAACAACGACCGGAAAGTGCGCCACTTGGGTAGCAAGCGTTTCGGCATACAGTTCTTAATCAAGGGAATTTACACCTATAACGGGATGCTCTATGTACACACGCAGACGAAGAACAGTTCCAACGTGCCTTTCGATACCGACTTCATCAAGTTTAAGATAGTCGATAAGAAAGTACCCAAACGCACGGCTATTCAGGAAACGGTGCTGGATGCGGTACGCAGCTACAACGAGGTGATAGAGATTGCCGGAAAAACGACCGTGCGCACGGTGTACGCCCTGCCGAAGTTCACCATTCCTGACGACAAGCTGCTGTTAGTGGAACTCTACGAAAAGGACGGCGGGCGGCATCAGGTTATCCGGGTGGAGAACGCCGACATCGTGAATGCGGAAGTGATTAACGAACTAAAAATCAAATAGGGATGAAACGGTTTCTATTTATCGGAATACTCTTTGCGCTGTGCCTGCATTTCAACCAGGCACACGCACAAAGATACCTGCCGGGCATGAAAGGCTTGCAGATTACGGTGGGCATGGCAGACGGTGTACACTGGAATGATAACACGGATTTCGCCTACCACATCGGGGCGGCATACAGCGTTTACACCAAGAACGCCAACCGCTGGGTTATCGGCGGGGAATACCTGCACAAGAAGTATGACTACAAGGATATGCAGATACCCGTAGAACAGTTCACCGCAGAGGGCGGCTATTACCTGAAATTCCTATCGGACAGGCGAAAGACCTTTTTCCTCTCGCTGGGATTGTCGGCTCTCGCCGGGTATGAAGTGAGCAACCGAAGCGAAAAGCTCTTGCCGGACGGCTCTACGCTGCTGGATAAAGATTGCTTCATCTATGGCGGTGCACTGACGCTGGAACTGGAAGCCTACCTGACCGACCGGGTGGCTCTGCTACTGAACGCAAGGGAACGGGCATTGTTCGGCTCGGACATAGGCAAGTTCCACACGCAGGTATCTTTGGGACTGAAATTCATTATCAACTGATTGCTATATAATAATGTATATGAAAAATGTAATGTATAAAATCATCATGGGCTGCTACATCGTGGCCGCCCTTGTACTTGTCGCCGCCTGTAATGACAGCTTGGATATTCAGCAGGCGTACCCGTTCAGCATTGAAACGCTGCCAGTACCCAAGAAACTAAAAGTCGGGGAAACCGCCGAAATACGCTGCCAACTGGTGCGTGGCGGCTATTACCAACCGACTACCTATCAGATACGCTATTTCCAGCCGGACGGCAAAGGGAAGCTGGAAATGGACAACGGTACGGTGTTCCTACCCAATGACCTTTATCCGCTGGAGAAAGAAACGTTCCGGCTCTACTACACCTCGGCATCGACCGACCAGCAGACGATTGACATTTATATCATCGACAGCTTCGGGCAGATGCAGCAACTTACACTATCATTTAATAATGACAACAGCGAAGAAGAAACGGAAACAATAACCCCCTAACAATAAAATGACATGGTAAAAATAGAATTGGATATAAAAGGTATCTCGTGGTATATAGAAACCACGCTGGAAACAGATACGGTTCCGGCAGTAGGTGACATCATTATCGTGGATAAGGACTGCATTTCCGCACGTGACAGGGCTGAATTGTGGAAAATACCGTCCAATCAGGTTTTCAAATGGGTGGACGAAGAAGAAGATATGCCCGTTATGGAATGGTTTGACAGCGACACGGAAATGCTTGTCAATAAGCGGACTTGGAAATACGACATCGAGGAAGAAGAAACCGTGTGCATACTTAGTGTAAAATTTATTCACTGTGAGGATTTGTAGCTGTGATATTCGTTTAATGATACGCAAAGCGTAAATGCCAGCAGACAGCCCGCCGGGAAGCATCGGCGGGCTGTTTCCATGATAGGGAAACGAACGGCTTCTTTGTTACTTTCTTCACCCGCTGGCAGGCTCACGGAAGAAAGTAACGGCGGCAAACAGCCGCCGTTCTCTATCAACTGGTTTTAAGGCTCTTTATGGACGTGTATTTCTCTAACCACACCTTTACCTGCTCCATGTTATATTCGCCCGTGATGATTGCCGTATGGTCGTTTATGGCTACAAACCGGACACTTTCATAGCTGTTTACCCAGCCTTGCAGGGAACAGACACCCCACGTTGCAACATCTTCAAAAACACTGCGGTCTATCCGGCTGATTGGCTCGCCGAAAACTACCGTCATTATCTGAAAGTCCGGTTTATCCTCTAACAGTTGCAAATGGTGCAGCGTGCCGAACTCGTCTATTTTGCGCCCCCACGCCCACACATCATTATACAAATCATCGCCCCACTGGTGCGGGTGGTCGAAACGGACTTTGACCGCTATGGAATGCTGGTCGTCTTGGATGTCCTCGATAACGCCCGTTACCATTAAGCCCGTAAAAATACACTCGCAACGCCTGCCGATAAGCTCCTTGTTTACTTCTGTCGTTTTCATGTCCCTAAAATTTACTTGTTTATTACTCCGTTCTTCCTCGCTATCCACCCGTCACGCCTGCGGCGGCACTCGTCCAGCGTTTTGGCTACCGTGCTGAAAAGTTCGCCGTCCGTGTGGCGGTAGTCATATTGAAAATAAATCTGTCCCCTGAAAGCCCCTAAACAGCATTTCACGAACTTTTCTTCTCCCGGTGTTTGGGTAATGCTTACCCCGTTTTTGTTAAGTGACTGCATGATGTCCTATTTTTTATGGTTATAATATCAGTAAGAAAAGCAACGACAGGAAAAGCAGAGCCATGCCCAGCGCATAAACGACTGAAAGGCAGACACGGAGCAGGAAACAGGCGGCACGAAATACGATATACGCCGTTATCGCCGTGCCTGTTCCGGCTACGCTGGTGAACCGCCATGCAAGGCAGAGCAACAACACCCGCCAAAGGATTTTATAAATGCTTTTCCGTTTCATCACTTGGTTGTTTTTAGCGGGCAGGACTTTGACACCCCGCCCGGATTGGTTGTTATGCCGCACGGAACACAAAGCCGTCATCAAACCAGTAATCGCACATAAACAGGTCACGGGCAAACCTTTGGTAATCAAAGTATGTTTCGGCGAAGTCGGGAAGTTCGTAGCACTCGGCGACTATTTGCGTGGCAAAATCTTCTTCATCGTCATATTGTCCTATATACTCGTCTTGAAAGGCTTTTATCAAGTCGTCTGCATCTTCTTCGCTCAAATCATGGCTTTTATAGTTGCACCACACGAAAAAGGCTTCTTGTTCGGTGTCGTTCAAATCTTCCACCGCATCACGCAAGGCGAAGAAGTTTTCAGAAATCCAGCTTTCACCGATTAAGCCCTCCGGCACGTTCTCCCAGTCTTGAAACATATATTCCGCATCCTCCTCGTCCTTGTGCAGTTCCCGGCAGGCTTCGTAAAATTCTTCCTTGTCCGAATAATCCGAAAGGTCGAGCCATGCACCGGACAATGAACCGTTGTTGTACTTGGCGTAAGTGCCTACATAAACCCTTGCTGCTGATAATGTCGTTGCTTCCATATTGCTGTAATTTTTAAGTTTTTAATTTTATGCGGATTCGAGAGGTGAGGGAGTTGAAGTTTCACTGAACTTTTTTCCTGTTTCCCGTAAATCC
>OHBG01000721.1_pt1 | contig 14155 bp, 18 predicted proteins | sample 1577351 | NCBI WGS metagenome assembly OHBG01 (sample SAMEA3879596, study PRJEB24766) | human gut metagenome | biome: human-associated habitat; feature: feces | place: USA | collected 1985/1987 | reverse complement strand
AAAGTAATATATATATTATATTTGTAATAGATAATCAATTCATTATGAGCCACATTGTGTTTTATATTAAACTGGAGCCTTATTTAAAGCAATGGCTTCACAATAGCCTGGGAAATCCGGTGGTATTTCCACCGCAGAGTAATGAGAATGCTGTTATCCGCCGGTTCCTCCGGAAAAGGCCACCGGAAGTTCAGCCGGAAATGGCAGAAGACGAATTGACAGCCATCGTCATTCCCGACAGCAAAGCCAAACCGCCGCAATATTATAACTACCTGGGCAAAAAAGCCAAGGCAGCTGTAAAGGAGACCATCGAAGACCTGTTCCGGGCGAACCTCTGGAATGAGATGAGCGACCTGACCAAGCGCGATTGCGGCCTGAACAAGACCATCGCTGCCTGGTGTGAAATGCACGGCATCGATGACGACTATTCGGAGACTGTCAGACAGAAATACTACCGTATGAGGACCAGTTATAGCCGGAGAGGTATCTTTTTAGGTTCTTTAACCAGAAAACACTCGGATGAGTAGGCCATTTTTGTACAAACCCAAACAACACCGAACACACATAATCCAATAACGATAATCATGGTACATCTGATTCAGAACATTAGAAAAGTAGAATGCATCGAGGCCTATCACCTTCAGCATTCAGACATCATAGCCGACCGGGGAGTATGGCTGAATGTCTACCAGCAATTCAGCCCAATTTCAACCATCGGGCTGAGTTCAGTCGAGATTTCCGACAAAATCGAGAACAAACAACGCATTTTCACTACCAAACTCACCATGTTCCGGTCAAAGAAGCTGCTACCTGGTGCCAAAAAGTTCTGCTTCAAGGTAACAACCGTCACCGGCTCCCAGTTCCTGATTGGTTCATCCGAAAAGCCCTACCCCGTCATACAAAACGAAGAGACTTTTCCGTCCGCAGCCAGTGGACGGGCAGGTGTTACCGTCATAGTAACCCTGACCTCCCCTATTCCGATGCTTGCCATATTAGATTAGAGTCTTTTTATGCAATATATATAAGGTATAATATTGCGTAGACTAATTTTCGACAACATGGATTATAGTATTAGTATTGATTCACACATCGGTCCTTGGGGATATTCGAAGAACTATATCCGAAGCCAAATGTCAGGTTTGAAAAACAAACCTGTCAATGTGCGTGTATCGTCCCTCGGTGGCTCGGTGGACGATGCGCTCGACATCCGGCAGCAGTTTCTTGATCACGGCAACGTGACTTGCTACCTGTATGGATACGTAGCCAGCGCGGCTACCATCCTGGCTACCGGTGCCAAGAAAACCTGCATGTCCAGATATGCATTCTATCTTATTCATAAGGTGTCAAACTGGGTGGATGCCTGGGGCAACTACAATGCCGACCAGATTCAGCAGCTTATCGACGACCTGAAGGCTAACAAGCTGGAGAATGACAAGATGGACTTGGTGCTGGCCAACCTCTATGCCAACAAGTGCAAGAAAAAAGTAGATGACATTCTTCCAATCCTGAAAGAAGGACGATGGCTTACTGCCCAGGAAGCACTTGAATACGGATTCATTGACGAAATCGTAGAAGACGGCTCAAAACTGAACTTCGACGATGCCATGAAGACCCGCTTCAACATGTTCCATCTTCCGGCATTGCCTTCGATGGAGGACAAGACCGAAAGTCCGGAAGCAGAAACCGCACCCAGTTGGTTCAACAATTTCGTGAACAAATTCTTCAAGGGACACCAGCCGGATACTCCACAGGCACAAAATAAACCACTCAATCATTCAACAACACAAATGAAAAAGGATTATCAGAAAGTCAATTCCATCTTGAAAATCGAGGGTGTGGAAGTTGACAAGGATGGTAAGGTAACGCTTACCGATGAACAGGTCAAGGCCCTCAATGACCGCATCACCAATCTGGAACAGGAATCTTCTGATAAAGACAATCAGATTTCGGAACTGAAGAAGCAGAATGAGAACCTGAAAAAGAACGATGGTGAAGACACTACTCACATTAATGGTGACGAAGGTGAGGATGATGACCTCACAAAGCTCAACACAGCACAAGAAATGTTCAACAACGTAAAAGAATTGTTATAATATGGCAGATACAAAAGGTTACGTACAGATTACTGATGAACAGCTTGCCAAGTCGGCTGTCAAGTATAGAAAAGAATTGCTTATGATGCCTGTTCTTGCCATGGCTTCAACTTTGCAGCACATGTCTCAGAGACCTGGTGTTATAGGGAAAGAGACTGTAGGTGAAGTTAATGGTGACATTGAACTCGGACCGTATGATGAAGGGCGTGTTGATGAAAATGGTGTATCCATTGATCCGCGTACATTAGAGACTTTCTTAGGTAGCGTAGTGAAAAAGTTTTCCCCGAACTCTGTATGGCAAACAGTTTATGGCAACTTGATTTCAAAGGGGGAAGCTTTAAAGAATGTCGACATCACCCGTCAGGTTCTTGCTTTCCTTTCTGCTAAACTCGGAGCTAATCTTAATGCTGTCTTATGGTCTGCTAAACGTAATGAGAGTGGAACAAAATCAAAAGACCTTTTTAATGGTTTTGATACCATCACAAAAACAGAAATGGACGCTTCCAAGATTTCTGCAGACCTTAAAAACATGTTTACTATCGAGGCTATCAGCAAAGACAATGCTGTGGATGTTTTAAAGGAATTCTACCGTGCTGCCGACCCTGTATTGCGAGAAACTCAAACTAAACTGTTTATTCCTCAGGGTGTTTATGACAACTATGTAGACGATTATCAGGCTACCGTTGGCCATGTTCCTATAATACGTCATTTGAGAAGACGTTTCTCGAAAGTTCTAACAATAGATGTGAGCTGGTTCCTCTGGCTAACAAAGCCGGTTCCGCTTTCATTCACCTTACTACAAAAAGTAATATGCTTGTTGGTTACGGTAATGGTGCTGATAAGGAAACGATTCTGGTAGAAAAGCATCATCCATTCAAACTTGACTTTGTTGCTACCATGTTTTTTGGTGCTGAATTTGAAACAATTTCTAAAGAGCGTCTGCTGGTGGGTACCATCGACGGTACAACTCCGGTTCTCGCTGGCATAGGAGGGTAAATTATGGCAGTAGATTGTACAAGCAAAGGGATGTACGAATCCCTTTCCTGGTGTCCAGGTCAAACCTCGCAGCCAGGTATCAGACGTAAGGTTTTCTTCATTCCGAAAAGCTGGATTGAAAAATGGCCGGTGCTTCCTGACATTGACGGAGCGGAGAGCATGGCTGCATTAGCCACATACGAAGGCGACTTTGTGCTGGCGGCAGACAAGAAATGGCAGTACCTGGAGGTATTGACCACCAAATCCAACATTACCTCTGATTCGCAAGGTGAAAAGCCTTCCAAAACGATTCTTAACAAAGCCACATTGTTATATGCAGGTACAGACGAAGAAGCATCAGGATTTTGCCGACAGGCAAATAATGATGAGATGATTTATCTATGCCAGCAGCGTAACGGAAAGTTTCGCGTGGTAGGTTCAGAAGCTTATGATCCTGATACAACAATCTCCCAGACCTCCGGCGAAGGAGAAACAGGTACAGCGGGAACTACCCTCACGGCACAGTGTACGGACATTTGCCCGTCACCGTTCTACACAGGTAAAATCGAAACAGAAGATGGCGACATCTCCGGAGCGGATGGTAGCGCAATCCTTCCGGGTGTATAATAATAGGAGGCTACAATTATGTACATAGATGAACAGTTAACCATAAACATGCAAGGCTGGCTCAATACGGAGCCGGCCAAGCGTGACCTGATGAAAGGTGCGGAAATGGTGCTCAAGCTGACCCGTAACCGCATCCTTTATCAGAATATTTCCCACAATCCGCAGAAGTTTGCAAGCAAGATTGAATATGAGCTGAAGAAACATCTGGCCATCCGCCTGGATAGAAAGACGATTCAAGACGTGGTCAAGATGGACAAAGAGCTGGTCCCGGCCGTAGCTGAAACATTGGCCACCTTCCAGCCTGAAATCAGTTCTGACGACGACACACCGCAAGAGGCGACCATTGCCAAAGGCAAACGCGCGGATCATGATTCACTACCCGAAGAAATCCGTCAGCTGTGGGAAGACAACAAAGACATCTACTTCCGTTTGAAGCAGACTTTTGAGACTTTGAAAACCATGAAGGATGCTCTTCCATGCGACAGGTACGAATACCTGAAGCAACTGGAAGAGCTGGATGCCAGATATCGGGATAACATGAACAAGTACGACCATTTCAATCCGGACACTCAGGGTGCCGGCGGTACAGAAGGTGAATCACCTGAAGACCCCGCTGAAATGGCCAAAAAAGTCAGTGCAGCCCGCGGCTATCTGTCAGATAACAAGAAGAAACTGGCAGAGCTGAAGGAATCCGGAGACCAGGAGAAGTACGAGAAGCTGCTGGCCAAAGTACAGCAGAGATACGACTTCCTTATCTCCACCGGAAACAACGTAGGAGAAGACCAGGTGAATGCCTTACGTGAATTAGGGTTGAAAGCATGAAACATGTAAACCGATTGCTGAAGCCGTTATCCGATGTGCCATTACAGGCGTACCTGGATAACCGGCTTCAGCTTTTTGATGTCCTCGAGTTCATCCTGTCACAGACCGGACCGGCTAAAGTCTACGTGTCCACCTTCTCTACTTCCGAGGAGTTCTTACGCAGATTGTTCTCCCTCCGAAAACGGCAGCTGATTCTTCACTCTGTCCTGATGGCCGACCTGAAGGCAGCTAAGAAGACTGTAAATCTGTACACCTTTATGTCTTCCGTATTCGATGATGTGTACCTCACGGAGAATCACTCCAAGGTACTGCTTATCGAAAACGACCGCTGGATGGTTACAGTCGTTACCAGCCAGAACCAGACGCGAGGAAACCGGACCGAATGTGCGATGATCACGACGCAACCCGACATCTTCCTTACCTTACGAGACCAGTTTTCAGAGATTATTAATATCCGTAGCATACACCTCAATGGAATTCACTTCAGCACAGATTGACAGAATCAAAGAACTTGCCACGATGCTCACCCCGGTATCAGACATTGCAGTCCTGATGGACGTAGACGAACGCCGTCTGCGAGAAATCATTTCCGACAAATCCCATCCGGTCAGCATAGCCTACCGCAAAGGGAAAGCCGAACGGGCACTGCAAATCCGGCAAAACGAGCTGGAGCTGGCCGAAGCCGGAAGCCCGCTGGCGGTGCAGCTTGTGGGTTCCTACATCCGTGACATGGATTCCGACGAAGATTTATAACTATGCCATTACCCGCAACGATTGATATTGCCAAAGAAAACCTCTTCGCCTCGGTCGACGAGATGCGAGAGCGTAACATTCCCGAAGTCATCCAGCAGCGTCTGCTCCGGCTTCGGGACATGTATAATTACTGGCTCCAGTACCCGCGCATACGGGAACAGGAAATAGTGCTCGAGCTTCAGAAGCGATACCAGATACAGAAGTCAGCTGCCTACGAAGACATCCGCATCATCAAATACCTGCTGGGGGATTTGAACAAGGCCACCAAGGACTACCATCGTTACCGCTTCATCCAGCGCAACGAAGAGAGTTACGAGATGGCCAAGCGCATGAAGGACGCCCGGGCGATGGCCGCCTGTGACAACTACTACGCCAAATACATGCAGCTCGACAAGGAAGATGCCAAGGACTTAGGCTACGACAAGATTGTCGTGCAACCCTTCCAGCCGGACAGCGACCCGACGATTATCGGAATCAAACCGATACCGAACATCCGGCAGCGCATTGCGGATAAGATAAAGCAGTACATGAATGAGGATGTTCAGGACATCCAGTTTGAGGATGCCGACTTCAACGAAGACGACATTTTCAACCCTAAAAAATCACAGGAGGCACCCGAACCATGAGAGAATACTTCCATGACACCCAGCAGCAGGTCCTATTCACCCCGGCAAAAGACATAGTACTTTGTGCCGGACGTGGTTGGGGGAAAGGTCCGATTCATGCCGCCATCAACCTGCGCAACATGCAGCGCATGCCAGGAAGCATCACCGGCTTTGTGGCGGCCAACTGTAAGCGTGCCCTCACCAACACCATCCCGTCCATGCTGATACACTGGCAACGCTGGGGTTTCAAGCGCGACGTACACTGGACTATCGGCAAGAAACCGCCGAAGTCCTGGGGATGGGGTGAACCCATCTTCCAGCCCGACAACTGGGAGAATGTCATTTCCTTCTACAACGGCTCGATAGGTTACATCATCAGCCAGGACCGTTCCGGAACATCCAACTCCTTTTCACTGGATTACCTGGACATCGATGAAGCAAAGTACATCGACTTCGAGCAACTGAAAGACGAAACTCTTCCGGCAAACCGTGGTAACAAGCAGTATTTCGGCCATCACTACTTCCACCATGGCATACTGATTACCTCCGATATGCCGGTCACAAAGAAAGGTTCCTGGTTCCTGGACTACGAAAAGAAGTGCGACCCGGAACTGATTGAAGTCATCCAGGCAACAGTACATGAGATTTGGCGGACGAAGAAACGCATCCGCGACCTTCAGGCTAAATCAGAACCGGTTCCTTTGTACCTGAAGGATTATCTGCGTACCCTGAACCGTGACGTGTGCCGCATGGGTTCTGTGGCAGTTCTGTACCGCGAGTTCTCCACGATTGAGAACATGCAGCTGCTGGGTGAAGCATTCATTAATCAGATGAAGCGTGACCTTCCCCCACTTACCTTTCAGACGGCCATCCTCTGCCGACGTATCGGTATCAGTCGAGACGGCTTCTACTCTAGTATGACAGAAGGGCACAAATACAATGCGACAGACTTCAGCTACCTGGACAGCCTGGAATATCAGTTCGACAAAATCAAGGAGCCTTCCTGCCTGATGGATGCTGACCTCGATAGGGATAAGCCCATCTGCATCGCCTTTGACTTCAACGCGAACATCAACTGGCTGGTAGCCGGCCAGCCGGACCGGAACCGGCTGAAGGTGATTAAGTCTTTCTGGGTAAAATACGAGCGTAAGCTCGAGGCCCTGGTGGATGACTTCTGCAAGTATTACCGACACCAGCGACGCAAGGAAGTGATATTCTATTACGACAGTACGGCCTTAGGCTCAAACTATGCGGTCAATGACGAAGACTTTCATTACGTCATCGAGCGTGCTTTCCAGGACAGAGGTTGGGAGGTGCGTTCTGTCTATATAGGCCACCCGATGAAGCACATCGAGAAGTGGCTGCTCCTCAATCGTATGTTTGCCGGAAAGGCTAAGCTCATCCCCTTCTTCAACGAACAGAACAACGAAGACCTGCTTATCTCCGTGCAGACTGCAGGCGTGTACAACGGCGGCAAAGACAAGCGGGGTGAAAAGCTGGCAGAGACAGAAGAAGACCAGCTTCAGGCGAGAACAGACGGTTCGGATGCGTTCGATACGCTGTGTATCGGCTGCGAACGTTTCCCCCAGATGACATTCGATATGTTTGTGACATCCTCTATGTAGTTTTCAATAAGCTAATTAGTTTTATTCTTAGGGTAAGCCCTGATGACCGTGCAGATGGTTGTCGGGGCTGTTTTTTTGTGCGCGAGTTGGCGTGTACCGTGCGCGTAGAAAGGTGTGCCGTTACATATTCCGATTTTTTCAAAGGTGCTAATTAGGTTTATGGCGTAGGGCGGTGGGGGGTAGCTTCCGCTACTTCCGCATAAAATGCGGTGTTTGGTGGACGTATTCGTTTGATTGTGTGCCGTTTTCGTTTCGGATGGCCGGAAAACACAAGCAAATCTCCCTGTTTTGGCCTGTTTTTTCAGGCTAATTTGCTGCCACACAACCTGCTGGCGCCCGAAAAATCCAGAGGATTTTCCGGGTAACAAGGTAGAAAGACACTCGGTAGTCTTTCTGTGCTGGAGATAGCGTTCACGCAGCGGCCCACCCGCCCCATTGCTTTCCCTACTGGCGGTATAGCTAAAGCTATGAATGTGTCTACTGCTCTTCTGTTCTTCTCTTCGGAATTTACATCGGTGCCCCTCCCCCTGTCAGTTACGCCTTTTCATCACTGCAAAGGTAAATGTTGCCTGCCGTATGCCAAGTTCAGGCGCTGTTCACTGTAAAAATCTCCACCCTTTCAGGGTAGTATTCAAGGCCCGGCTTTACGGTGAAAACTTGTCTTTCACGGCTGGCAACACCTTTTGACGCAGTGTAAAAGGCGAAACAAACCGACAGCGAAAGGCGACGGAATAAAAAAAAACTCAGAGAAGGAAGAGCAGAAGAAAAGGCTCACTACCTCGGCTCGAGGTTCAAGAATAAAACTCCAAAAACTACCGATATGAAAACCTTTACCGAATCCATGCTAAACCAGTGCAGAAAGTACATGTTCAACTTCTTTGACTACCTGCCCACAAAATATCAAGCCAGCGCAAGAGATTGGCAGGTGAGAAAATACGTTTGGGCGTTCAAAGACGGTAAATGTGCCGTTTCAGCAGCCCAGCTTGTCGCAAAGAAAATCCGTGAGCAGTTTGGCACGTCAGTGAGTGACATGGTGTTTGTCTGTATCCCAGCCAGCAGCCAGCGGAAAAATGAAATCCGATACAGAGAGTTTTCGGAAGAAGTGGCCAGACTATCGGGAGCGGTAAACGGATACAGCCATATCACGGTAGAGGGTGAACGGCTGGCAATCCACGAGAGCAAATCAGGGAAGCACGTAAACAACGTGCAGGTAATCAACTTCGACAAGGAATTTTTCAAAGGTAAAAAAGTACTTGTCTTCGATGACGTGATAACCCGTGGGTACTCCTACGCTCGTTTTGCCTGCCATTTGGAAATGATGGGAGCTTCAGTTTTGGGAGGTATGTTTTTAGCGAAAACCTTATTTGTCTAACAATTTAATAAACAACATCATGAAAGATTTATTCGAAATTTGCGGAGAATGCCGCCACTTGAGCGATGCAGAAGTAGTTTATCAGCTCACCAACAACAAGGAAACAAGCAATCAGGTGAATGCCATGTTAGCGAACGGCAGCAATGTGTCGATAGAAGACATTTGCAACCTGCTGACACCGGCACGCCGAGATATGGCACTGGCAGTCATTGAACTATACAAGAGAATCAAGGAACGGAAGAACAACTACAAGCGTATAACTTCCAGCGCAGATGTTTACGAAGTGATGCTTCCCTACATGGCAGACCTGAAAGTAGAGGAATGTTGGGTTATCTTCCTGAATCAGGCATCCCGAATCATCCGCAAACAGCGTATCTCAGTCGGAGGGCTGGCGTCTACTCAGGTAGATGTAAGAGTGATTTTACACGAGGCCCTTTCTTGCAGTGCCACATCCATGATACTCTGCCACAATCACCCGTCAGGTAATTTTCAACCAAGTAAGGACGACGACCGCCTGACACATGCCTTGCTGGAAGCGGGACGAATTATGAATATCAGGCTTCTTGACCACGTGATAGTAACGGATGGAAGTCATTACAGCTACGGGGACGAAGGCGGGCTGTAGGGGCTGCAAATGGCCGTAGCAGCGTTTAGGGAGGTGGGTAGCGTCGCGGCCGCCCGCCGCCCGATTTTGCCTGCTGACACAAGCAAAATCGGGCGGCGGAGAAATAAAGTATTTGTTTTTTACGCAAAATATTTGCGATTTTCTTTGATTTAATTATTGGTTTATTTTGAATCTATATGTATATTTGCGTCGTATTAACTTATAAGTTAATTGTAATGAGTAATAACAATTACAGCATTGAACTTTTAGAAGAAAATGATAATGTCAACATATATACTTTAAGATATAAAGGAGACACATTAAATGAATTTGAGAAATTCCTTACTAAATTTCCTACGGGCTCTGAGTATGATGAAGATATAGACATTATTATCAGCTGGTTAGAAAAAATTGAACAAAAAGGTGCTCTTGAACGATATTTTAGACCTGAACACAAATATGGTGACAATATTGGGGCTATCCCTATAGAATATGGTCGAGTTAGATTATATTGTTTAAGAATATCTGATAAAATATTAATTGTTGGCAATGGTGATATAAAAACAACTGCAAAATGGCAAGAGGATAAAAAACTTATTCCACATGTTGAACTTTTGATTGACACAGGGAAATTTATTAAATCTAGAATTAGTAATGGTACAATAATTCTTTCTGATAAAGAAATTATTGGTAATTTAAAATTTTCAAGATAATGAAAAAGAATAGTTTGTTTGAGGCACGTAAAAAAAGTGTATCAAACGAAGCAAGGGATTTTGTTGATTTATCCTTTAAAATAGTTGATAGAATTCATGAAATTTTAAAAGATAAAAATCTGTCACAAAAAGACCTAGCCTTATTATTGGGTAAAAATGAAGCAGAAATCAGCAAATGGATGAGAGGTACTCACAATTTCACATTAGCTACCTTAGTGAAATTGGAAAAAGCATTAGGTTGCCCAATTATATCAGTTGTTGATAGTAAATCAGACTCTAAAGATTTTGTTTTATATAACTTTCTAACGATGAAATCTTTTCAAACAAACGCTGTCAGTAAATCACGTAAGAAAAGTGAATATAACAAAGAATATAGTTTAATGTTCTATAATTAAAAAATATCCATGTCTGCTAATAAAATTAAAATATTATCTATTTCAGAAAAGAGTTTTTTTCTTGAAAAAGAACTACTTCCAAATACTTTAGAGGATTGTGAAAAAGAATTACACCCTGGTATTGGATTTAAAATTATGATAGATAAAGAAAACTCTAAATTGACTTTCGATACTACGATATTTTATGCAAACAATACCAGAATTGTTTCTTCGATAGAATACTTATACACTTTACTTATTGAAGATATAGACAAGATTGTAATTTCATCAAAAGATGATAAGCTATTAATACAAGATAGTTTTTTTGATGTAATAATCCCTGAGATATATATTACAGGTAGAGCTTTATTCAATAAAAATCTTATAAATACACCTATTGAGAATTTATATTTACCTTTTAATGGTTATGCAGATTTATTGAAACAAATAAAAGAAGACAACAACAAAGAGAATCGATAACCACCTACAATTCAATACTTTAATTTATTTAAAAACAAGAAGAAGCCTTTTTGCAGGCTTCTTCTTGTTTTTATTATATTTTTTACAATAAAATATATAGCTAGTATACTTTTTGCTAACTTTGTAGAAATCAATTTTAAGCATTATGGCAATTGAAAAAAATTACAAACAGATTGCATTGGCACGACTCGTCCTTAATCCAGAGAATGATAGATTTGAACCTGTTATAAATGAGGAAGAAGCAATTGAAATGATGTTGCTAAAATTAGGTACCAAAATCTTTAACTTAGCATCTGATATTATAAGAAGAGGGTTATCGAAAAAGCCTTTTTATGTTATTTCCACTCAAGATGGAAAGAAATATATTGTAAAAGACGGGAACAGACGAACTACAGCATTAAAGTTAATGGCACGTCCTCAATTGATTGATAAGGATAAATATCCAGAATATAGGAAAAGATTTGAGAGACTGCATAAATATTTTATAAATAAACCTATCAAATCAGTTTTATGTTATGTGTTTTTAGATTCTAATGAAGCTGATGAATGGGTTGAGCTTGAACATACCGGTGAACAAAAGGGCGTTGGAGTTGTCAGTTGGATTCCAGAGCAAATACAACGTTTTAACACGAGAAGAGGTAAAAAAACAAAAATAGAGATGCAAGCTTTAGATTTTATTAGAAATTCAAGCTTTGTCTCAGATGACATCAAAGAAAAAAGTACCACAATGAAATTAACAAATTTCCAGCGTATATTAAATGATGCTTCTGTTCGTGAGAAATTAGGATTAAAATGGGCTCATTCATTGTTGTGGTCTGACTATCCGGAGAATGAAGTGGCAAAAGGATTATGTCGAATAATAGATGAAATAGCTAAGTCTGATTTCTCTGTAAAATCCATATATACAGCACAGGATAGAGTGCAATTTATGGAGAAAATATCCTCTTCTTTGCCAAATTTTTCTGAGTCATCTCCTAAGGTGGATATTTGGGTACTATCGGAAGGTGATAACAATGAATCTAGTGATGATATAAATGATGATTTTATAAATGATAATAGTGGCAATGATCAAAGTAATGTAGGAAATAGTACTAATAAAGAATCAAACAAAAGGACTATACCTATAAATCGAAAGACTGTTATCCCTGCAAAATGCTTAATCCGAATTACAAACCCTAAAGTCAATAAGATATATAAAGAATTGCAAAGTCTAGACATTAACAAATATACTAATTGTGCTTCAATTGTGTTGAGAGTTTTTGTTGAATTGAGTATCGATACCTATTTAGAGACTTTTCAATTGTTGGGAGAACAAGCAATTAGTGCAGCTAATAGTGGAAAGCCTTTACATGAAAAGGTTATATTGGTAAGAAATAATATGGTTGCAAGAAAAGTTATGGATGAAGCAACATCAAAAGGAATTCGAGTCATGACCAAAAAAGAAGACGCTTTATGCGGTATTAAGACACTTCATGCTTATGTACATAATAATATTTTTGCAGCAATACCAACAGATATAATAACGGCATGGGATAATATTGAGAAATTTATGGTAATTTTGTGGAGTGAAGTAGAACTCCAGCTTATCAATAAACAATGAAGTATTATTCTCCCCTACGTTATCCGGGTGGTAAAGGAAAAATATCCACCTTTTTCGTCGAGTTGTTTGAAAAAAACAATTTGATAGGAGGAACATACATCGAACCTTATGTAGGAGGAGGATCTGTTGCTTTATACTTGTTGATGAATAATCTTGTAAAAAAGATTATAATCAACGACAAAGACCGCTCACTATTCGCTTTTTGGCATTCAATATTGCATGAACCTGAAGCTCTCTGTAAAATAATAGAAGACACTCCAGTATCTATGGAGACCTGGTATCAACAAAGAGAAGTCCAATTGAATAAAGAAAACGAAGATTTGTTAACATTAGGTTTTTCTACTTTCTTCTTGAACAGGACGAACAGGTCTGGTATCATCAAAGGAGGTGTCATTGGAGGTAAAAATCAGACGGGTAATTTTTTGATTGATGCACGATATAATAAAAAAGACCTTATCAACCGCATCACTGATATCGCTAGTTTCTCTGATAGGATTGAACTTCATAATATGGATGCTGTAGACTTGGTGCATTCTCTCAAGGATACACTGAACCAACATTCTTTCTTTTATTTTGATCCTCCTTATTTTGAGAAGGGAAAAGGTTTGTACATGAACTATTATGATGAGGGTGATCATCGTGATATTTTTCAAGCAATATCAACTATTGATAAAGCAAAATGGGTGGTAACATATGATAAACATTCTTTTATACGTGAACTCTATAAAGATTATCGAATGTTTACATATAATCTCAATTATAGCGCAGCAACGGTAGGTAAAGGAACTGAATATATTGTATTTTCTAAAAATTGTCGAGTTCCAAGAATAACATCCTTGAATTTACGACGCATAAAGAAAAATGATCAAGATTAAAAAGTTCTACATTTGCTTCCTTAATTTTATATATAATAATCTCACCATAGGTATTCTATCAAAAACTGGAGAATGAATTATTTTAAGGCTAATAAATAAGAAGGAAAATAAACAAGCCTATAATTTCTCCCAGCGGAAACTCCCCCAAAAGTTTCCGCTTATTTTTTGCCCTCCTCTCAACATTTTATTACATTTGGACTATTATTTTTATAACAAATTTAATAGACACAAATGGAAACACAAGATTTTGTCGCAATAGACTTTGAAACCATGACACCGGAACTGACCAGTGCATGCGCCATAGGGCTTGTAAGAGTCCACAACGGGGTTATCAGCCAGAAGTTCTACTCACTTATCAAACCGATACCAGATTCCAGAACCGAACGTAACACCCATGTACACGGCCTGACGGATGAGATGGTAGCTGATGCCCCCACCTTCTCCGAATTGTTCCCTTTACTAAAATCCCTCATCGGAAATCTTCCGATTGTATGTCACAACAGCTCCACAGACATCAACATCTTCAGAAGCTGTATGGAATACTATGGCCTGACCGGAATTGACCTAAGCTACATATTCCGAAGCATACCCGTTCACTTTCCGGCAGCTTATTAGGGTATAAAACCATACCTTAAAA